>ENA-OWNQ01000044-OWNQ01000044.1-gut-metagenome-genome-assembly--contig:-NODE-44-length-132981-cov-44.946759_pt1 | contig 132981 bp, 129 predicted proteins | sample MGYA00248252_ERZ651782 | MGnify/ENA primary metagenome ERZ651782 (study PRJEB26908, sample SAMEA4031705) | gut metagenome | biome: gut; feature: normal infant; material: stool | place: China | collected... | reverse complement strand
TTATCTGCGCTTTTGGCTTAGCAGCTGCCGCACCTCGCTCGCCGTATCGGCACTTAGAATTATGCGGTATTGCCTTAGAAGAAAAAATCCCTCTGCACCACTTCTTGCGTTGGTATAGAGGGATTTGCTTGTTTAACTAAGTGACATTGGCCATTTTCGATCCTCTTTTTTATTTTACACTCTGTTCATGCCCTGTTCACGAAGTGTATATTCAGGGGCAGTTATCCACAGTGTATACGGGTTATCCACGTTGAAATTGTTGAAAACCCTGTTGAAAGTGTGGAAAACTTTCCCCCATTGCACGTGCCTATGGTCGAAAACCTTTGGAAAACTCCGTGGAAACACGAAACACCGCTGCGGAAAACTTTCACCCCCGCCACCTTCCGACAAGAGAACTGTTGCACTTCCCCGTGGAAAATGCTACAATAAATTGGTATATCTTTAACTAACAGGAGGGCTTTGCCCATGAACAATTGGATCGACCGGCTGGAGCGCCGCTACAGCCGCTTTGCCATCCCCTATCTTGTCAATGGCCTTATGGTCGGCCAGCTGGCCGCGGGCCTCATCGTGCTGCTCATCAACTGGCAGTTCAGCGGGTTCATCTCCCTCAGCCGCAGCGCCGTGCTGCACGGGCAGATCTGGCGGCTCATCACGTTTTTGTTCCAGCCGGTGTGGCTGGGCGGCGCGCTGGGCATCCTGAATCTGGTGTTCTACTTCTGGATCGGCAACTCGCTCACCCGTGCCTGGGGCGATTTCCGCATGACACTCTTCATCGCACTGGGCGTGCTGGGCGCCTGGATCAGCTGCTTTTTGGCGGGCGGCGCCTCGCCGGACGGCATCTTCCTGAGCATGATGTTCGCCTACACCTGGATGTGGCCGGAGCAGGGCGTGCTGCTGTTCGGCATCATCCCCTTTAAAATGAAGTACCTGGGCTGGTACGAGCTGTTCGTCTGGGTCGTGCAGTTCCTGATGGGCAGCCTGACCACCAAGATCAGCCTGGTGCTGAGCCTGCTGGGTTTCCTGGTGTTCTTTGGCCGCGAGGTGTTTGACTGGTGCCGCGATACCCTGACCGGCTACAAGCGCCGCCGCGACTGGGAAAACCGCAACCGTTGACCGTTTACGCGCCCCGAGCGCAAAAAGATAAAAGGAGTAATTACCATGAAACTGATCACTGCGATCGTCAATAAAGAGGATTCCAAAAACGTCTGCAACCAGCTATTGAAAAACAAGTTCTACGTCACCCGCCTGGCCACCACCGGCGGCTTCCTTATGGCAGGCAACATGACCCTTCTCATCTGCACCGAGGATGAGAAGGTCGACGACTGCATCGGCATCATCTCCCAGTGCTGCAAGCAGCGCACCGAGATCGTGCCCGGCACCGCCACCCTGGGTCTGGGCATCGAGAGTGCCCTGCCCATGGAAGTGACCGTGGGCGGCGCTACCGTCATGGTCACCAACGTGGAGCGTTTTGAAAAGCTGTGATGCTGGAACGCCTGGCCGGTAACACGGCCTTAAAGTCAGAGCTGGGCGCGGCCCTGGGCGCCGGGCGGCTGCCTCACGCCATTTTGCTGGTGGGCGAGCCGGGCTGCGGCGCGGGCTTTGCGGCCCGCTGCCTGGCGGCGGATTACCTCTACCCCCAGGGCGGCCCCCATGCCGAGGCCGTGCTGAAAAAAGAGGATACCGAGTGCCTGGTCCTGCAGGGCGAGGGCGCCAGCGGGCAGATTGCCGTTAAGCGGGTGCGGGAGATGCGCGAAGCCATTCAGCGCTCGGCGCTGTCCACCGATGCGGCGGGCCGCGTGCTGTTCATTTACGGTGCGCAGAACCTAAACGGTTCTTCGGCCAACGCGATGCTGAAAATTATTGAGGAACCGCCCGAGGGCGTGCTGTTTGTGCTGACCGCCACCAGCGCTGCCACCGTGCTGCCCACCATCCGCAGCCGGTGTGCCGCCTATACCATCGCTCCGGTGCCCACCGACGAATGCGCCGCCCTGCTGACCCGCGAGGGCCTGCCCGCCCGGCTGGCCCAGGAGCTGGCTTTTTTGTACGAGGGGCACATCGGCACGGCACTGCAGGCCTTCCGCAACGATACGTTCAAAGCCGCCCTGGGCCTTGCCAAGGAGCTGTGCAGCTACGCGGCCCAGAACGACACCTACCGCACCCTGGTGCTGGTGACCAAGTACGAGCGTGACCGCGAGAGCTTTCTGGCCCTGCTGTGGCAGCTGGATCAGCTGTGCAGTGCGGTGCTGCGCCGCCCCGCCTATGGGGCTGAGCAGTGCGGCGGCCTGACGCCGGACCGCGCCGCGCGGATCTTACAAGTCAGCGCTGCAACGCGCAAAACCGTAACGGGCAACGGCAACCTGCGCCTGGCGGTGGCGGTATTTGCCGCCGAGGCTGCCCGGTAAAACCATGTACCAACGGCATTTTTGCCTTACAAATAGATAAAGGAACTTCCCATGAAAGTAATTTCTGTAAAATTCAAGGAAAACGGCCGCTCCTATTATTTTGATCCCTGCGATTTCGAGATCAAAGAGGGCGACTACGTCATCGTTACCACGGCCCGCGGCACCGAGTGCGGCGAGGTCGTGCGCGCCTCCCACGAGGTGCCGGGCTTCTCCCGCGAGGTCAAGCCGGTCATCCGCGTGGCCGATGCGGTGGACATCCGCCGCATGCGCCAGAACCGCGCCGACGTGCAGCAGGCCTACACCATCTGCGAGCAGCGCATCGCCGCCCACGGCCTGAAAATGAAGCTGGTGGATGCAGAATATACGCTGGACCGCAGCAAACTGGTGTTCTACTTCACCGCTGACAACCGCGTGGACTTCCGCGAGCTGGTCAAGGACCTGGCCTCCCAGTTCCATACCCGCATCGAGCTGCGCCAGATCGGCGTGCGCGACGAAAGCAAAATGCTGGGCGGTTTGGGCCTGTGCGGCCAGCCGTTCTGCTGCAGCCGCTTTTTGAAAAACTTCCAGCCGGTGTCCATCAAGATGGCCAAGGAGCAGGGCCTGAGCCTGAACCCCTCCAAGATCAGTGGGTCGTGCGGACGCCTGATGTGCTGTTTGGCTTATGAACAAAAAAGCTACGAGTACCTGAATTCCATCACGCCGCAGGCAGGCAGCATTGTGCGCACGCCGGACGGTGAGGGAACGGTTATTGAAGTGAACGTTGTGGCGGGCACGCTGAAGGTTCGCTCCAACGTGGAAATCCTGGCACCGCGCATCTATAAACGGGAAGAATGCGTCTACCTGCGGGGCGGAAAACGGGCCCCCAAAGCCCCCGATAAAGAGGACGAATAAGGGACTATAAGCCTGGTTAGTTGCGACTTACCGTCGAAAATTTTCAATATATGGCACTTGCTAATTTTTTTGCAATGTGATACACTATGTATAACGCAGTAGGCAGAGCAAACCCGCTGTGTGCCATACCGGGGAGCAGCCGTGCAGGGCCGGTAAGGGTACAATACCATTCAGCACGGAGATAAGGAGTTCACGATGGCTCATACCGTTTCCAGCGAGTGCGTTGCTTGCGGTGCATGTGTTGATACCTGCCCCGTTGGTGCAATCAGCATGGAGGACAAGGCTGTTGTCGATGCAGCTTCCTGCGTCGATTGCGGTGCTTGCGAGGGCGTTTGCCCCACCGGCGCTATCCAGGCTGAATAAGCTATTTTGCGCTTAAAGCGTGACCTGTATCCGCAGGTTGCGCTTTTTTTGTTTGCTTTTTTACGTGGCGGCTTTCGTTCCGCGCCACCCTGCGGCGCTTCACACGTTTTAACGGCTTTCTTCCGTTATGTGTTCCTTTTGGAGACCCAAAAGGCAGGCCCAGGTAAGCCTGCCATTATAAAAGGCCCTGCCGCAAGGTAGGCAGGGCCGATAGGGCACATAATTAAAATTTATTCAAACACATTATCTTCATCAGGAATTTCTTCGGCAGCAGCGTTGCCCTCGGCATCGATCCCTCGGCGGTCCAGCATGGCGTGGATGAACTCCTGCGCCAAACCGTACAACGTGGCAAACACCGGCACGCCGATGACCATGCCGGGGATGCCCAGCAGATCCCCGCCCACTACGATGGAGAACAGCACCCACAAAGCCGAAATGCCGATGGACTGACCCAGGATCTTCGGGCCGATAAAATTGCCGTCAAACTGCTGGATGATCAAAATCAGGATGCAGAAGATCAGCGCCTGGATGGGGTTGACCAGCAGCAGGATGAAGATGCTGGGCACCGCGCCAATGAACGGGCCGAACACCGGGATAATGTTGGTGATGCCGATGAACACGCTGATCAGCACAGCAAAGTCCAGCCGCAGCACCGTCATGCAGACAAAGGTAATAACGCCGATGATGGCGGAGTCGATGATCTTGCCGATGAAGAAACCGGTGAAGTTATCGTTGGCATAGTGGCAGATGCGCAGCGTCTGCTCGGCCGCACGGCGGGGCAGCAGCGCGTGGGTCACGGTGCGCAGCTGGTGCAGCAGGTGCTCCTTGTCTGCCAGCATGTAGATGCTGGATGCAATCGCCGTAAAGACATTGACGAAGTTGCCCGCCACATTGCCCATGGTGGACATGATCTGCGGCAGGGCCGTTTTGCCTAGGCTGTAGACCTCGTTGAGCATGGCCTCGGAATCATCCAGCATTTTAATGGCGCGGTCCAGATCCACACCGTAGCGCCCCTGGACGAACAGCAGCATTTCCTGGATGCCGTTGATATACTGCGGCACATTATTAAACAGCGTCATAATGCTGTTTACGATCTGCGGAATGACCAGCCAGGCCAGCAGCACGATCAACAGCACCGCCACCAGGTACGCCAGCAAAATGGCTACCCACCGCCAGCGCTTGGAATATTTCAACAGTTTGGCGTGGAAAAACCGCACCATGGGGTCTAAAATGTAGGCAATTACGATACCCCCGAAGAAGGGGGACAAGATGCCCATCAGTGCGCCGAACCCGCCCAGGAAATAGCCCAGGTTGTTCAGCAGCAGGTAAAATGCAATACCGGCGCATACGATGGCTATCCAATCCAACATGCTTTCCGGCTTTTTGTCAATAAAATGCTTTCCGCTCACAATTCCTTGCCTCTCTCAATCATTGCCCGTTTGGCTTAATACACTTTATTGTACTTGCATATAGGGGCATGGTGCAAGAGGCAAATTGTTAATTTTTTGCCTTTTTTGTAACAGTTTTTCCCTGCGGGGCGGGCGGTGGTTCCTCGGGCAGGCCGTGGGCCGTCAGCCCGGCGCCCACCGCCTGCCGTGCCAGCGCTACCAAAACGGCCAGCGTGGGCACACCGGCTACCATGCCGGGGATGCCAAACAGCTCGCCGCCCACCACGATGGCCAGCAGCACCCCCAGTCCGGATAGCCCCGTGGCCCCGCCCAAAATGCGCGGCGCGATGAAGTTGCCGTCGATCTGCTGCACGGCCAGGATAATAATCAGGAACTCTGCCGCCTGCAGGGGTGACTCCAGCAGCAACAGCAGCACCCCCGGCACTGCACCCAAAAACGGCCCCAGCACCGGCACGATGTTGGTCGCGCCCACCATCACGGCGATCAGCGGCGCGTAGTCCAGCCGCAAAAGCAGCATCAGGGCAAAGGTCTCGGCTCCCACCAGCAGCGCGTCCACCAGCTGCCCGCCGATGTACCCACTAAAAGTTCGGTCCGCCAGCTGAAACACCGCGACCAGCTGTCCCACCGTCCGGGACGGCAGGGCGGCCCGCAGGCAAAGGCGGACGCTGTGCAGCAGCTTTTCCTTGCCCAGCAGCAGGTAGATGCTGGCGGCCAGCGCAATGCCCGCATCGGCCGCCGCCCCGGCCGTGTTGGAGGCTGCTTTGGCTGCAGCCTGCGCTGCCCGGCCCGACCACGCCGCGAACTCGCTTTGCAGCCGGGCGGTCAGCTGCTGCAAAATCGCGTCCATCGTGGCGGTATCCACGCCAAAGGTGGCCTGTACCCAGGCCAGCAGGCGGCGCAGTGTTTCCTCGTAGGCGGCCAGTTTGCCGAACAGCGAGGTCACGCTCTGCGCCAATTGCGGCAAGATCAGCCACAGCAGCAGCCCCGCCGCGCCAAACAACAGCGCGTAACTCACCGCCGCTCCGGCCCCGCGCCGCCCGCCAAACCACTTGGCCGCCAGCCATCGGGTGGGGATGTCCAGCACGTAGGCCAGCACCAGCCCCCACAAAAACGGCCGCAGAATCACGGCCAGCTGCCCCAGCGCCGCCGCCAGCGCGGGCAGCTGTGCTACCCCGCCAAAAATCAGTGCCGTACCCAGCGCCAGCCCCAGCCAATCCCCCACCGTGCGGGGCGTGCGGCCCAGCCAATGCTTCATAGTGTATCCTCCTGTGTTTTTCTTCTATCTGTTTTTCTTCTATCCTACCCGACCCGCCCCGTGGGAAAGCGCGAAACCAGGCCGGAATCCATTGAAACACCGCCCTTTTTATGCTATGATACAGGTACGACCCAAAAGGGAGGCATCGCCATGACCCATACGACCGTGACCGCCGCCGAAATGAAGGCGCTGGAAAAAGCCGCTAACGACAACGGCCTTTTGTACATACAGATGATGGAAAACGCCGGCCGCGCCGCCTTTGCCCAGCTGCGCCGCCGTTTGCCCGGCCCCGCCCGGCTGCTGGTGGCGGCGGGCAGGGGCAACAACGGCGGGGACGGCTTCGTCATAGCCCGGGTGGCCGCCAAACAGGGCTGGCAGGTGCAGGTGCTGCTGGCTGAGGGCGAGCCGAAAACGCCCGACGCTATCACCAATTTTGGATCATTACGCGATCTGCCCGTAGAAATTCTGCACGATGCGGCATCTGCCGCCCCGGCGGATGCGGTGGTGGATGCGCTGTACGGCACGGGCTTCCATGGCACTTTGCGCCCGGCGGGCCGCGCAGCCTGCGATTTAATGAATCGGCAGCACCAAAACGGTGCACTGCTGCTGGCGGTGGACCTGCCCAGCGGCATCAACGCCGATACCGGCGCGGTAGCCGAGGGTGCCGTGCGTGCAGACCTGACCGTGACCTTCCACCGCGCCAAACCGCTGCATTACATGCTGGGATCTGCCCATTATTGCGGCGAGGTGGTGGTGGCGGACATCGGCATCGGCGCTTACGCCGACGGCCAAAAAGAGGAGTAAAGCAACATGGGACGTTCATCCACGCGGGAAAACAAGACCCGCTACCAGTTGGCCCGGGAGGAATTGGGCCTTTCCCGCGAGAAAGCCAGCGAACTGCTGGAGACCATCGCGCCCGAGCGCATCGAAAAAATCGAGAGCGAGCGCAGCCTGCCCCGGCCGGACGAAGTGCTCATCATGGCGGAAAAGTATAAAACACCGTCGCTTTGCAACTATTTTTGCGCGCGGCAGTGCCCCATCGGCCAGCAGTACGTGCCCGAGATCCGCAACAGTGAGCTTTCGGACATCGTGCTGAAAATGCTGGCCTCCCTCAACGCTATGGACCGCAAAAAGGAGCGGTTAATTGAAATTGCCGCCGACGGCACCATCAGCAAGGATGAGATCGACGACTTTGTGCGCATCCAGAAAGAGCTGGAGCGCATCTCGGTCACGGTGGAAACGCTGCAGCTTTGGGTGGAAAAGATGCTGGCCAACGGCAGGATCGACACTGAGGCCTATAATAAGGAGTCGGAAGTGCCGTAATTTCTCTCCACAGGGAAAAATAGCGCCGTTATTTTGCTGATTTTATCCTGTTTGTGCAATAAATAAGCGTGTATAATCGTATTCACAACAAAGGAGTGAATACATATGATTTCGTTAGCTGCCTTATTTCTGTTCGGTTGGTTCTTCTTCAAAAGCGTGGGGCTGGCGTTCCGGGTAGCCTGGTGCGCCGCCAAGGTGGTCGCAGCTGTGCTGTTCGTGGTGGCTCTGCCGCTGATGGTGGTGGGCCTGCTCATTGGGAGCATCATCAAGCTGGCGCTGCCGCTGCTGCTCATCGCCGCCGCATTCTATTTGCTGAAAAGCTGCGCATAACCGCACAAAAGACACCGCTGTGTGGCCGTAAATGGCATACACGGCGGTATTTTTGCTTATACTGTATTAAATTTTAGTCCACCACGGGGATGTTCAGCCCAAACTCCAGCGGGCGGAACCGGGGGCAGACATTCTCGGCCGTGCAGATGACCGAGGCCGCCAAACGGCTGCCGATCTCGCAGGCTTCCGGCAGTGTCTTGCCGTAGGTCAGGCCAATGACCGTACCGGCGAAGAAGGCGTCCCCCGCGCCGGTGGTGTCGATGACATCCACCTTTTTGGCGGGCACAACGCCGCTTTCGCCGTTGGATCGCGCATATACAGCGCCCTCGCCGCCCATGGTCACCACCATGCAGGGGATGTTGGCGCTGTGTACGTTAGTAGCCAGCGTGCGGCACATCTCCTCGGGGGCCATGTGGTCGTACTCGTCGGAGAAAAGCAGCCCGGCCTCCTGCTGGTTGCAGACGAAGCAGTCGATCTCCTGCAAAAAGGCGCGGCGTTCCATGGCGATGCTCATGTTGGAGATGGCGGCATAGACCTTTTTGTTGTACTTTTTGGCGCAGCGCAAAATCTGCTTGACGGTGTCCTTTTCCAGATCCAGTTCAAAGGCGATGCCGTCGCAGTCGGCAAAAATTTCGTCGCCTTTTTCCTCCAGCAGCCTGGTCAGCGGGGTGGTGTCCGGCCGCTTGGAGATGGCGGCGCAGACGTCGCCGTCGTTGTCAAACACGGCCAGCCAGGTGCCCATGCCGTCGGGCACTTTCTCGATGTATTTGGTGTTCACCTTATGTTTGGCCAGCTTGTCGATAACGTCCTGGCCGGAGCCGGTGTCATCCACCAGGCTGACGAAAGTGGGGCGCAGCTCCACATTGGCAATATCCTCGGCCACATTGCGGCAGACGCCGCCGTGGACCTGCTCGACCCGGCCGGCGTTGCGCCCGCCCGGGATGTAGGTGGATAGCGGATAGCCTTTAATATCCACAAACACCGCACCGATGACTACGATACCCATACGAAAAAATCCTTTCCTATACCAAAAGATTGCCCATATTGTACCATGGTTCGGCAGGATGCGCAATTGTGTTACAACTTCTTCAACTTTTCCAGCCGATTCAGCGCTTCATGCAGCGTCTCATCCTTCTTCGCAAAATGGAAGCGGATCAAGTGGTTCACATCCTCGCGGAAGAAGCTGGAGCCGGGCACTGCGCCTACGCCCACATCCCGGGCCAGCATCTCGCAGAATTCCAGGTCGCTCTTGTAGCCGTAGCGGGAAATGTCCATCAGCACGTAGTACGCGCCCTGGGGCGTGGTGTGCTCCAGCCCGATGGCATCCAGGCCCTGCACAAACAGATCCCGCTTGTGGGTGTAGGTTTTCAGCAGTTCATCGTAATAGTCCCGGCCAAAGCGCAGGCCGGGGATGACAGCCTCCTGCAGGGGCGCGGCGGCGCCTACGGTCAAAAAGTCGTGGACCTTATAGTAATCACGCGTCTTTATTGCAACCTGCCCCTCATCAACACCCCCGGCGGCCCTGCAAAATGCTTTAAAGAAATTTTCTCTTCGTCGCTTCGTCGCTGTAAAGCGAAAGAAATTTTCGCAAGCCGCGGGAATACGGCAATAAAAAGTTAAATATCTTACGATTTTTGGGCAATAATCCTCTCTTTGTTAACAAATTATCCAAATATGGCGTGAGTTTTTCGTCTTTTCGGCAATTTTAACAAAAGGGGTTTTCTTTTTTGTAAAAATGTGTTAACATATATTTAACAAAGTGGTCGGCTGGCGGAACCAGATCAGCCCCACTTAAATATTTTGGAGGAATGCTTTTATGATGAAGTATCTGCAAAAGCTCGGCAAAGCGTTAATGCTTCCCGTAGCTGCGTTGCCCGTCTGTGGTATCCTGATGGGCATTGGTTACGCACTCGCTCCCGCCGTTATGGGCGCTGAGGGTGCTACCTCCGGTGCTGCGTACACCGTTGGTTTCCTGCTGATCAAGGCCGGTGGCGCTTTGATCGACAACATGGCTTGGCTGTTCGCCATCGGCGCTGCTGTGGGTCTGTCTGATGACCACGACGGCACGGCCGGTCTGGCTGGCCTGGTCAGCTTCCTGATGATGCAGCAGCTGCTCAGCCCCGGCGTTGTCGGCGCTGTCCGTACCCTGGAAGAAGGCTCCGTCGATTACATTGCTTTCAGCAAGATCGCCGGCAACTCCTTCATCGGTATCCTGGCCGCCATCATCGGTGCTGCCTGCTACAACAAATTCAAGAACACCCAGCTGCCTGACTGGCTGGCGTTCTTCAGCGGCAAGCGCAGCGTTGCTATCGTGACTGCCGTTGTTTCCATCGTCGTTTCTGTCATTCTGCTGTTCGTCTGGCCTGTCATCTTCGGCGTTCTGGTTGCCCTTGGCAACGGCATTGCCAAGATGGACGGCGTTGGCGCCGGCATCTATGCTTTCCTGAACCGTCTGCTGATTCCCACCGGCCTGCATCACGCCCTGAACAACGTGTTCTGGTTTGATACCATCGGCCTGGGCGACCTGAGCCACTACTGGGCTGGCGACACCTCCGCTGATGTGGGTTGGAGCCTCGGCATGTACATGTCCGGCTTCTTCCCCTGCATGATGTTCGGTATTGCCGGTGCTGCTCTGGCCATGGTCCAGACTGCTAAGAACAAGAAGGCTGCTATCGGCCTGGTCGTTTCCGCTGCTATCTGCGCATTCGTCTGCGGCGTTACCGAGCCCTTCGAGTTCGGCTTCATGTTCCTCTGCTTCCCCCTGTACATCGTCTACGCCGCTCTGTACGGCATCTTCACCATCATCACCTACTACTCCGGCTTCCGCGCAGGCTTCTGCTTCTCCGCCGGTGCTACTGACCTGGTCTTCTCCGCCAGCCTGCCCGCTGCCGCCAATACTTGGATGATCATTCCTCTGGGCATTGCTGCCTTCGTCGTGTTCTATCTGGTGTTCCGCTTCGCCATCACCAAGTTCGACCTGAAGACCCCCGGCCGTGAGGACGAGGACGAGGAAGCCGCTGAGGCCAACATCACCCTGGCCAACAACGACTACACTGCCATCGCCAAGGGCGTTCTGGCTGCTGTCGGCGGCAAGGGCAACGTTGCCAACGTTGACTACTGCGCTACCCGCCTGCGCTTCGAAATCAAGGACCACACCGCCGTTGATGAGAAGGCTGTTAAGAAGGCTGGTGCCGCTGGTGTCATCCGTCCCAGCAAGACTGCCTGCCAGGTCGTTATCGGCCCCAAGGTTCAGTTTGTGTACGACGAACTGAAGAAAATGCTGTAAGCCTTGCGTAATCGCTTACGGTGCCCCTTGGTAAAGGTTCTGGTTCCCTTTATCTAAACCGCATATCTTCCGCCGGGGGCGGGCTGAACGCCTGCCCCCGGCGCTTTTTATGAAATGTTGCCTGGAGCTTGCACAAAATTGCTCGGATTTTGATATAAAATTCACATTTATCTGCTTTTTCTAAAACGGTATTGTGGTATAATACAAGGTAAGGAGAAACGGCGGCCCCACCGGCCCGCCCCAATAATTAGGAGGAAATCTCTATGAAAATCATCCGCGCGAAAGACTACTATGACATGTCCCGCAAGGCTGCCAACATCATCTCGGCTCAGGTCATCATGAAACCCAACTGCGTGCTGGGCCTGGCCACCGGCGGTACCCCCGTGGGTACCTATAAACAGCTGGTCGAGTGGTACAACAAGGGCGACCTGGACTTTTCCGAGGTCACCAGCGTCAACCTGGACGAGTACCGCGGCCTGCCCAAGGAGCATCCCGAAAGCTACTGGAGCTTCATGCACCGCAACCTGTTCGACCTGGTCAACATCCGCCCCGAAGCCATCAACCTGCCCGACGGTACCAACATGGATGCCGAGGGCGAGTGCGCCCGCTATGACGCTGTCATCAAGAGCGTCGGCGGCGTCGACCTGCAGCTGCTGGGCATCGGTCACGACGGCCACATCGGTTTCAACGAGCCGGGCGAGGCCTTCGAGCTGGGCACCCACTGCGTCGACCTGAAGCCCGAGACCATCGAGGCCAACAAGCGCTTCTTTGACGGCAACGAGGACCTGGTCCCCAAACAGGCCTACACCATGGGCATCAAGACCATCATGCAGGCCCGCAAGGTGCTGATGGTCGTCAACGGCAAGGGCAAGGCTGAAATCGTGAAGAAAGCCTTCTTCGGCCCCGTCACTCCCGAAGTGCCCGCCAGCATCCTGCAGATGCACCCCGACTTTATCCTGGTCGGCGATGAGGAAGCATTCAGCCTGATCTGATGGCAGGAGGTTTTCCGCTATGATTATCAAAAATGCCAAAGTTTTTACGGATGGCTGCCGTTTTGTGGAAAAAGACCTGGTGATCCGCGATGGCCGCATCGTCTTCGGTGCCGCCCCGCAGGAGAACGAGGAAGTGCTGGACGCCAAGGGCAGCTACGCCCTGCCCGGCCTTGTGGACATCCACTTCCACGGTGCTGTCGGCCATGACTTCTGCGATGCCGACGAAGCAGGTCTGCAGGCCATTGCCGATTTCGAGGCCAGCAAAGGTGTGCTGGCCATCTGCCCCGCCACGATGACCTTCAGTGAAGAGATCCTGAACGGCATCATGGATGTGGCTGCGGCCCATAAAAATGAGCACGGCGCGGATCTGGTCGGCATCAACATGGAAGGCCCCTACATCAGCCCCAAAAAGGTGGGCGCCCAGAACCCCAAGTACGTGATGGCCGCCAACGCCGACATGTTCCGCCGACTGCAGGCCCGCAGCGGTGGGCTGATCAAGCTGGTGGACGTCGCCCCCGAGGAGCCGGGCAACATGGACTTCATCAAGGAATGTCACGATGAGGTGCGCATTTCCATTGCCCACACCTGCACCGATTATGACACCGCCAAAGAAGCCTTTGCCGCCGGTGCCACCCACATGACCCACCTGTACAACGCCATGCCGGGCATCACCCACCGCGCCCCCGGCCCCATTATCGCCGCGCTGGAGGAGGGTGCCGAGGTCGAGCTGATCACCGACAACGTGCACATCCACCCCGCCGTGGTGCGCTTTACCTTCAACACCTTCGGCGACGACCACGTGATTCTGATTGCTGACAGCATGATGGCCTGCGGTCTGCCCGACGGCCAGTACAGCCTGGGTGGTCAGGCCGTCACCGTGCACGGCCGCCGCGCCACCCTGACCGAGCAGGAGGGCACCATCGCCGGCAGTGCCACCTGCCTGTTTGACTGCATGAAGCGTGCGGTGCAGGAGATGGGCGTGCCGCTGGAAAGCGCCGTCCGCGCCGCCACCCTCAACCCCGCCCGCAGCATCGGTGTCGATGCCGACTATGGCAGCCTGGAAGCAGGCCGCTGGGGCAACGTGGTACTGGTGGACGACCAGCTGAACATTCAGACCGTGGTGCGCCACGGCCAGATTCTGTAACCGCTGTAAAAGCCGCAAAAAATAAACCGGGACGTTTTGCCGCGTCCCGGTTTTCTTTTTGCGCACCGTATGCTACAATGGGGGGCAACAAGCAAGAAGGAGTGTGCCCCTATGAAGAAAATTGCGATTTTGGGCTGCGGCCAGCTGGGCAGCATCGTGGCCGATGCCATTGCCAGCGGCCTGCTGCCGGATTATACCCTCTGTGCAGCGATGAGCCGCAAGCTGCCGGACGCCGAGGCCCTGTGCGCCAAAGCGGGCGGCGCGGCCTGCGTCACCTTGGACGAGGTGCTGGCCCAGAAACCGGATTACGTGGTGGAGACCGCTGCCGTGCAGGTGGCCAAAGAAAGCTGCCTGCCGGTGCTGGAAGCCGGGCTGGGCTTTATCCCCATCAGCATCGGCGCTTTTGCGGATGCCGATTTTTACGCCAAGGCCTGCGCCGCGGCCAAGGCACACGGCGGGCGCATCTACCTGCCCCACGGCGCAGTGGGCGGCTTTGATGTGCTACACACGGTGGCCCTGATGGCCAAGGCGAAGAACCAGCCCATCACCGCCGAGATCCACACCCACAAAGGCCCGGCGTCGCTGAAAAACACGCCGCTGTTCACCGAAGAGCTGATGACCACGCCAGAAAAGACGGTGCTGGCAGGCACCGCTGCCGAGGCCATCCAGGTATTGCCCACGAAGGTGAACGTGGCGGTCGCCGCCGCCTTGGCCAGCATCGGCCCCGACGCCATGGGTGCAAAAATTACCAGCGTGCAAGGCTTTGCCGGTGACGACCACTGCATCACCATGGAGACCGACGGCCTGAAAGTGACCTCCGACGTCTACAGCCGCACCGCCGAGATCGCCGGCTGGAGCATCGTCTCCCTTCTGCAAAACCTCGCCAGCCCGGTGGTGCTGTTTTGACCCACTTTCTTTGGAAAAGAAAGTAGGCAAAGAAACTTTCCATATAACACAACACAAAAGGGCGATGCCGGAGAACTGCATCGCCCTTTTGTAATGTCGTATTGAGGATAAACCGTAGAGCATTTTGGCCTCGAAGGGGTCAATAGGGAGAACGGGCTAAAAGCGTTAAGAAAATTGCAGCACTCCTGCAATTTTTAACTTTTGGGGCGGCGGAACACCGAAAGCGCAAGCAAAAAATTATTTCTCGCGGCGTTTCGTCAAATATTCATCCATTTCTTCGGCAACCTGCTTGGAATATTTAACAGCTTCCACAACGGTCCGGGCACCCAGCACCACATCACCGCTGGCAAAAATCCCCTCACGGGTGGTGTGGCCGTGCTCGTCGGTGGCAAGCAGACCGTGGCTGCTCATCTCCAGGCCGGTGGTGGTGCTGACGATGCGGTTCTGCGCGCCCTGGCTGATGGCAATGATGACGCTGGAGCATGGGAAGAACTGCTCCTCGCTGGTGGAGGTAATGTTGCCTTCCTCGTCCATCTCCACTTTCTTGTAGTAAACGCCGTCGTCGGTAATGCGGGTGGGGCGCATGCCGTAGTAGAACTCCACGCCGTCGGCCTTGGCGTAGTCCACCTCACGCACGCTGGCGGCGGTCTGGTAGCGGCGGCAGAACACGCTGACATGGCGCACGCCCTTGCGCAGGGCGGTACGGGCCAAGTCCATCTATCACCTTTCTGTATCGAGTATACCCATACCGACGCAGCTTGTCAACGCGCGATAAGGTTGCAAAATGATGGCTGCGAGCTGATTTAGGCCCGCGGCCTGCAGGCGGCGCTGGTGTAGTCCGCACCCGGGCTGAAACGCTGGGCCGCTGAAAAGAGGGAACCGCTATGAACGCCGATTCATCAAGGGCGTCGTCGTCCCGATCCTGACCATTGTGGATGAGGACGAGAAGATCGATGAAGAAAAACAGCGTGCCCAGGTGGATTACGTCGTCGTGGGCGGCGTCACCGGCATCCTGACCTTTGGCTCCAACGGCGAGTTCTACATGCTGGAGGAGGATGAGATGGAGCACGGCCTGCGCATCATAGTGGATCGGACCGCCAGGCGTGTGCCGGTCTACTTCGGCATCGGGGCCATCAACGCCAAAAAGTGCTGCCGCCTGGCCAAAATGGCCGTGGCAAACGGCACAGCGGCGGTCAGCGTGCTGCAGCCCATGTTCTTAAAGCCGACCCACGATGAGCTGTTTCTCCACTTTAAAACCATTGCCGGGAGTATTCCCGATACACCGGTATTGCTGTATAATAATCCCGGACGGGTCGGCTACACGCTGACTACCCCGGCGGGTGCCGCCCGGGACGGGTTTGTGCGTACCATGACCGCCGCCGGACTTTTATAAAAAGGAGTCTTTGCCATGAATACCACCCTGCGTGCCCAAGCTGAAACGATTGTAACTGCCAGCATTCACGCCGTGCTGCCGGATGAAGCGGTGCGCCGCGCATTGCAGGGCTTTGCCCCGGCGGGGCGGGTGTTTTTGGTAGCCGCGGGCAAGGCCGCCTGGCAGATGGCCCATGCCGCCGTAGAAGTACTGGGCCGGCCGGACGGCGGCGTGGTCATTACCAAATACGGCCACGTTAAAGGCGAGATTCCCGGCGTGACCTGCTATGAAGCCGCCCACCCGGTGCCCGACGAAGCAGGCTTTGCCGCTACCGAAAAGGCGCTGGCGCTGGTGCATGGGCTGACCGCGCAGGATGCTGTGCTGTTTTTGCTCTCCGGCGGCGGCAGTGCCCTATTGGAAAAGCCGCTGATCCCTGGCGCGGAATTGCAGGACATCACGTCCCAGCTGCTGGCCAGCGGCGCGGATATTGTGGAGATGAACACCATCCGCAAGCGCCTGTCCGGCGTCAAGGGCGGGCGGTTCGCGCTGGCCTGCGCCCCTGCGCAGGTGTACAGCATCGTGCTCAGCGATATTTTGGGCGACCCGCTGGATATGATCGCCAGCGGCCCCGCCTGCCCGGACAGCTCCACCTGCGCCGAGGCCAAGGCTATCGCCGCACGGTATGGGTTAAAGCTTTCCCCGGCGGCTGCGGCGCTTCTGGAGCAGGAAACACCCAAAGCGCTGGACAATGTGACCACCAAAATCACCGGCAGCGTGCGGGAACTGTGCGCCGCTGCGGCGGATGCCTGCCGCAAAGCGGGCTACACCCCCGTGCTGCTGACCGACCGGCTGAACTGCGAAGCCCGGGAGGCAGGGCGCTTTTTGGGCAGCATCGCCCAAAGCCACGCCGGGCAGGGGCAAAAGCTGGCCTTTCTGGCGGGCGGCGAGACCGTGGTACACCTGACGGGCCACGGCCTGGGCGGCCGCAACCAGGAATTGGCGCTGGCCGCCGCCCCTGCGCTGGCAGGGCTGAATGCCTGCGTTTTCTCGGTGGGCAGTGACGGCACCGACGGTCCCACCGATGCGGCGGGCGGCTACACGGACGGCGATACGGATGCCGCCCTGACCGCCCACGGCCTGACTGTGCCCGCCGTGCTGGCAGATAACGACGCCTACCACGCCTTGCAGGCAGTGGGCGGGCTGCTGGTCACCGGCCCCACCGGCACCAATGTAAATGATGTAAGTGTGGTGCTGGTGCAGGGATAACCACACAAAACAAAACGTCCCCGGCGGTCCCATCGCGGACCACTGGGGGCGTTTTGCGTTGTTTTGTAAGGTTACTTCTGCTCGGCCAGCCATTCCACCGCCGACAGGGCGGCAATGTTGCCCTGCCCGGCAGCCTTGATATACTGGTAGGGCTTGCCTGCCAGATCGCCGCAGGCGAAGCAGCCCGGCAGGTTGGTGCGCATCTGGGCGTCCACGGCTACATGGGGGCCGTCGGTGGCAAGGCCCGGTACCAGTTTGTCCGGCGCTACGGCATCCCGCAGCACAAACACACCGTCCACGGGGTGCAGATCTTTGTCGGTCTGCACGCCCTCGGCCCTCATCGTTCCGGGGATGGATAGCACCCTCTCCCGCACCACCGTTACGTTGGGGCCGACATTGACCTCGTGGGGTACGACCGGGAAATACAATACCCGGGCGCAGGTCTCGGCCAAAAAGTCGGCCTCGCGGCAGCTCTCGGCGTTGTAGCCCAGCACGGCCACTGCCTTGCCCTTGTAAAAGTGGGCGTCGCAGGTGGCGCAGTAGCTTACGCCGCGGCCCAGCAGCTCGTCCTCACCGGGGAAAGGTTTGCCCATCACGACGCCGCCCGCCAGAATGACTGACGAGGCCTCATACATAATATCCGGCGTCTGGATGCCGAAGTAGCTGCCCATGGCGTAGACGGTCGTGACCTGCTTCTCGGTGATCTCCACGCCCATCACGTCCAGATGGTGCTTGAGTTTGTCGGCCAGGTCGGTGCCGGTAATGTCCGGCAGACCGGGGTAGTTGCGGATGGTATGGGCCTTGGTCATCTTGGTCGTCAGCCCTTTGCTGCCAAACAGCAGCACCTGCTTGCCGCGCACGCGGGCGGTGATGGCCGCCGATACGCCGGCAGGCCCAGTACCGATAATGGCAATATCGGCGCGGGTGGTTTCGTTCATGGCATTTTTCCTCTATGCTTTCTGTATACGCTTATACTTTCCCTATTCTACCACAAAATCAGGCGTGCGCAATATTTTTTGTAGCGATGATGTCCACGCCTGTGCCCGCCACATTTTCGGCCAAAACCTGGCCAATGGTTATGGGGGCGGGGACTTCCACGTCTTTCAGCGCGCGGACCACATCAAAAATCTTGCCTTTGGGGATGTCACTGCGGGTCTTGCAGCTGACCATGGCCAGGGTGCCGCCGGTCACGCGGACGGTGCTGGTCACGATGCGGGTGGGGGCCGTGACCTCCTTGCGGGCGTAGGCATCGCCCCGGGGGCAGGTGTTGCCGGTGACGGAGGCGACCGCGCCGTCCTCCATCGTAACGATCAGCGGGCAGCCCATGGGGCAGCCGATACAGGTAAGTTCGATTTTTTTCGTTTCCATAATCAGGCCTCCTCCAGCGTAACAGTCAGGCACGAGGCGTCAGGATGGGCGCGCAGGTCGGCCCCTTTCAGGCGGACGGTCTCCATCTCGCCGGGGGCCAGCACGGGCCGCTTGCGGCTGAAAATGCAGGTATCGCCCAGATATACGGCGATCTTTTTGTTCTTGAACACACCGCCCACGCGGAAGCGGATGGTCACGGTATCGCCGGCGCAGGCCGGGCGCACCGTGGCGGGCACGGTGTAGCGCACGCCGTTCTCGCAATGTACCGGGATGGCCGGGGCGTCCTGCTCGCCATTTTGCAAATAAGCGGCGGCCTGGGCACCGGCAGCGCCGGCTTCCTCGGAAACATAGTCCACCAGATCATGCACATGCAGCACATTGCCTGCGGCAAACACGCCGGGGATGCTGGTCTCCAGGCTTTCGTTGACCAGCGGCCCGCTGGTGATGGGGCTTAACGCCACACCGGCGGCGCGGCTCAGCTCGTTTTCAGGCAGCAGACCGCAGGAGAGCAGCAGCGTGTCGCAATCGTAGTGTTCCTCGGTGCCGGGGACGGGCTTGCCGTTTTCTACACGGGCCAGCGTGATGCCCTCGACCCGCTCCTTACCCTGGATGTCCACGACGGTGTGGCTCAGCTTCAGCGGGATGCCGAAGTCATCGAGACACTGCACAATGTTGCGCTTTAAGCCGCCGGAGTAGGGCATCAGTTCGGCCACCACCTGCACCTGGGCACCCTCCAGCGTCATGCGGCGGGCCATGATCAGGCCGATATCGCCGGAGCCAAGGATGACCACCTTGCGGCCAGGGAGATAGCCCTCCATGTTCACCAGCCGCTGGGCCGTACCGGCGGTGTAGATGCCGGCGGGGCGGTAGCCAGGGATGTTCAGCGCACCACGCGGGCGCTCCCGGCAGCCCATGGCCAGAATGACGGCTTTCGGGTGCAGCTGGAACAGGCCGTCCGTTTTGTTCATGGCGGTCACGGTCTTGTCCGCTGCCAGGTCCAGCACCATGGTGTTGAGCTTGTAGGGAATCTGCAATTCCTCAGCCTGGGCGATGAACCGGGCCGCATACTCGGGACCGGTCAGTTCCTCTTTAAAGGTGTGCAGGCCAAAGCCGTTGTGGATGCACTGGTTCAAAATGCCGCCCAGTTCGCTGTCGCGCTCTAGAATCAGCAGGTTTTCTACACCGGCCTTGCGGGCAGCCACGGCTGCCGCCAGCCCCGCGGGGCCGCCGCCGATGATGACAAGATCTACGTTGTTCATATCCAGCCCCTCCTTTTAAAACGTATCCTTGTTGGTGCCGACGATGATTTTAGATTTGCCGCCGGCCTTGGTAATTTCACTCTGGGGCACGCCCAGTTCGCGGGCCAGAATTTCCATCACGCGGGGGCTGCAGAAGCCCGCCTGACAGCGGCCCATACCGGCACGGGTGCGGCGCTTTACGCCGTCCAGACTGCGGGCGCCGGGCACGCGGTGGATGGCATCAATAATTTCGCCCTCGGTCACGCTCTCACAGCGGCAGATAATCTGCCCGTAGGCTGGGTTCTCTTTGATAAGGGCGGCGCGTTCTTCAAAAGGCAGCGTCTTGGGGTCCAGGATACCCTTGCGGGTTGGGTCAAATGTCGGATCGTCCTCCAGATGCAGGCTGTTTTTCACGATGTCGGCCACCATAGCACCCACGGCGGGGGCGCTGGACAGGCCGGGGGACTCGATGGCAGCGCAATCCACAAAGCCGGGGGCAATCTCGCCAATGAAGAAATCGTGCCGCGGCTCGTGGGCGCGCAGGCCTGCAAAGCTGGTGATAGTCTGGCGCATGGGCAGGTCCTTCACCGCCAGGCCGGACTTCTCCCGCACTTCGTTCAGGCCTGCCGCCGTGGTGGCGGTGGCCTCTTTGTCATCCACATCAATGGCCGTGGGGCCGACCAGCAGGTTGCCATGCACGGTGGGGGTAACCAGCACGCCCTTACCGTACTTGCCCGGCAGCTGGAAGATGGTGTGGTGCACATGCCCTGCCGCCGCGTGGTCCAGCAGGAAGTAATCGCCGCGCCGGGCAATGATTTGCATCGGGTGGGCGGCATCCACGGCGTTGTGCAGCTCGTCCGCATGCACACCGGCGGCGTTCACCACCAGGCGCGTCTCAAAGCTGCCCTTGTCGGTCTCCACGCGCCAGCCGCCCTCGATGGGGGCAAAGCCGGTGACGGTGGTATCAAACTGGAACTTTACGCCATTTTTTGCGGCGTTCTCGGCAAAAGCATAGGTCAGGCCAAAGGGGCAGACGATGCCGCCGGTGGGTGCCCACATGGCAGCCACCGCGTTATCGGAAACGTTCGGCTCCATCTTGACCAGCTCGTCGCGTTCGATAATGCGCAGGCCCTCTACGCCGTTGGCCACGCCGTTTTCGTACAGCTTTACCAGATTCGGGCGGTCCTGCTCGCTCAAACACACCACCAGGCTGCCGCACTGGTCGTAGGCAAAATCCAATTCTTTGGCAAGGGCAGGCATACGGCGGCTGCCCTCCACATTCAGCTTGGCCATCAGGCTGCCGTGGGTGGCATCGTAGCCTGCATGGACAATGGCGCTGTTGGCCTTGGAGGTGCCGCAGCAGACATCCTCCTCCTTATCCAGAACCAGAATATCTGCTTTACAGCGCGATAATTCCCGCGCTGCGGCGCAGCCGGAAACGCCTGCACCTATGATCAGAACGTCCAACATACTTATTCTCTCCTTCTGGCGAAATCCATCCGGAAAATCACCTATAATACCAGTATAGCGTGCAGAAGTTTTGCCGTCAATAGCCTGTTTTTTGTTGTTTTTGTACAAAGAATACCCCACAAACCACACAAAGCAGCACCTGGTAGATCAGGCGCTGCCTTGCAGTTTGGAAGTAATAAAGAAAATGTCTGCTTTGCCTGCGGCCTACAGCATCGGCGGGGTGGTATCCCGCAGAACCAACCGGCAGGGCAGGCAGATGGTCTTTTCCACATCGGATTCGTGGTTTAAAAGGCGGATCATCTGCTTGGCGGCCATGCGGCCGGTCTCGTGCAGGCTGTTGTCGATGGAGGTCAGCTGCGGGTAGCAGATGGTGCAGTAGACGCTGTTGTTGCAGCCAATGACGGCGACTTCGTCCGGGATGCGCTTGCCGGTGACCTGCAGCGCGTGCAGGCAGCCCACGGCGGTGGTATCCTCGGAAAAGACGATAGCATCGGTGTTTGGGTCCTGCTGCAGGATGTGTGTGGTCACGAACTGACCGCCCTCGATGGAACGTTCGGCCCGGTAGCAGCGCTCCGGCAAACCGTATTCCTGGATGGCACGGCGGTAGCCGTTCAGCTTGTGCTCCTCACTCTCGGTCTCGTCATCATTGACAAAGGCAATGTTGCGCCGCCCGGCCTGGGCCAGCCGCTTGACGGCGTGGTAGGTGCCGTCTTCCTCATCGGAAAGGACACCGTAGGCGTTGGGCAGCGGCAGAACCGCGTTGGCAAACAAAATCGGAATATTGGGAACATATTTGGCAATGTACTCGCGGCACTGTGGTGTCACGAATATGGAACCGACGAAGAATACGCCAATGATCTGCTGGGCGTTCAGCGTACGCAGATACTCGCCGGTGCGGGCGGGGGTGCCGCCCAGGTTGCACAGGATGGTGCTGTACCCGGCGGTGGCCATCGTGCGCTCGATCTCATAGGCGATGGCGGCGTGGTGTACATCACGGATGTCCACCGTCATAACGGCTACGCAGCGGCTTTGCCGGGTGGCCAGGCCTTTCGCTACCTGGCTGGGTCGGTAATCGCAGCTGTCCAGCACAGCCTGCACCTTGATGCGGGTGGCTTTGCCCACCTTGCCGCCGTTCATCACCCGGGAGACCGTGGCAATCGAGACCCCAGCTTTCTGGGCTATATCATAAATAGTCAAGAAATACCTCCTGTGGGATGCAACACTTTGTAAGCGTTTTCAACATATTCATCATAGCACGCCCCAAAAACCGATGCAATTCTCGGATTTGACAAGATAATAACAGGGTTTTCTAACAAAATGACGAAAATTTACGGCATCTGTTATTTCCTACACAAATACACAAAATTTCGGCCCGGTTTGTGTCTTTTCTGCACAATTGCCCTCAAGCGATTACAATTTCCTTGAATCGTTAAATTTGGGAACAAGAGAGGGTAAAAAACATTTTGGCGGGATATTTGTCTAAACCGGGCGCTTTTTTCTCTTGTATGGGCTGTGGCGGCGTGATACAATAAACTGGTCTTTGATTTTGCCCTTTTTGTATAAGGAGATGTACGCATTATGGCTACCGCGCAAAGCCGCGTTACCGATATGACCCGGGGCGACCCGGTACGGCTGCTGCTGAATTTTTCGGCACCGCTGTTTTTAAGCAACCTGCTGCAGCAGTTCTATAATCTGGCGGATACCGCTTTGGCCGGGCATATCCTGGGGGACGCTGCCCTGGCGGAAATCGGGGCTACGGCTGCCCTGTATGGGCTGATTATGAACTTTGCTTTCGGCATGAATAACGGTCTGGCGCTGACGGTCAGCCGCCTGTTTGGCGCAGGTGATGAAAAGGGCGTGCGCCGCGCCACGGCCTGGATGCTGGCGCTGGCCGGGGCTACGGCTGCTGTGCTGACGGTGGTTTTCGTTGGTGTGCGCCGTCCGCTGCTGGTGCTGCTGCAGGTGCCGGAAGCGTCGATAGATGGGGCCCTTGCCTACCTGACGCTGATTCTGCTGGGCATCCCGCTGACGATGGCTTATAATATGGAAGCCGCCCTGCTGCGGGCCATTGGCAACAGCCTGACGCCGCTGTACTTTTTGCTGTTCAGCACGGTGCTCAACATCGGGCTGGACATCGCCTTTATGGGCCCGCTGCAGCTGGGCGTGGGCGGCGCGGCGGCCGCCACCGTGGTAGCCCAGGGCATCAGTGCGGTGCTGTGCGGGTGGTACATCATCCGCAACTACCCGGCCCTGCACTTTACCCGCAACGCCTTTGCCAACGGCAAAAAATTTGCCGCCAATATGTTCTGGGCGGGCCTAAGCATGGGCCTGATGAGCGCCATCTACAACATCGGCAGTGTGGTACTGCAAAGCAGTATCAATGCGCTGGGCAGCACCTACATCGCGGCTCAGGTCGCCGCCCGCCGCTTTGCCGAACTGTTCTTTATCCCCGGCGGTGCGCTGGGCATCGCCGTGGCCACCTACAGCAGCCAGAACCTGGGTGCGGGACACCGCAGCCGCATCATGAAAGGCGTGACCACGGCGCTGGGCATCTACTTTGTGTGGTGGGTGTTCGTGATGTTGTTCGTGTTCTTCCTCAGCGATCCGGCGGTGCGGGCCATCACCGGCACCAACGACGAGGTCATCATCTCCAACGCGGTGCTGTACTTGAAGATCAGCGCCCCGGTCATCCCGCCCATGGCGGTGCTGGTCATCGTGCGGAACATGCTGCAGGGCATCCAGCACACCATCGAGCCGCTGCTGGCCAGCGGACTGGAACTCATCGGCAAGGTCATCTTCGGCGTGTGGATCGTGCCCGCGGTGGGCTACACGGCGGTCTGCTTCTGTGAGCCGGTCACCTGGGTGATCTGCTTCGTGTTCATCCTGGGCGCGCTGTACCGCTGCCGGGGTGAGTTGAAGGACAAAGAATAAGTTCTATCATATATCGGGCATGGCCAATGGGCTGTGCCTGTTTTTTGTTTACAGGGGCGGTTGAATGCTTTATAATAAAGGCAATACCGCATAATTCTAAGTGCCGATACGGCGAGCGAGGTGCGGCAGATGTTAAGCCAAAAGCGCAGATAATACTTTGTGCTGCAAAGGTGAGCGCCGCCGGTGGCGGATACAGCGAACCGAAGCAGGGGCAGCGGTCGCAGAGTGCGAGGGGCTTTTGTCCCCGAAGCACGATGCGGGTACCGCAACCCGACATTATCGAGCATTTTGGCAACGCAGATGCCGTGCCGCAGCCGCCGGAGCGGTGCTTAAGCCGTTAGGCGGGAATTGTGCGGTGTTGCCTAAAGGAAAGCTGAATTTTCGGAGGTTCCCATGCCATCTACACATAAAAAGATCTCTCCCTGGGTCTGGGTCGCAGGGGTGTTTGTGGTGTGCGCCGTGGTGTACGGCGCGCTCAGCAGCTACCCGCGGGAGCTGGCCGTCTATAGCGACGAGCTGCGCTACCTGGATGTCGCCCGCAGCTTGTGGCAGGGCCGCGGCCTGCGGGTGCGCAACATGCCCAGCGACTACCAGAAGATTTTGTACCCGCTTTTCATCCTGCCTGCTCTGGCGCTGAAAACCACCGCCGCACAAATTACAGCCATCGGCTGGCTGAACGCGGTGTATGCGTCCAGCGCGGTGTTCCCGGCCTACGCGCTCTGCCGCGCCACAGGGCAGAACCGCCGCCGCACAGTGTTCCTCGTGGGCGTGGTGGCGCTGCTGCCCACCATGTCGGCGGCGGTCACGTTCATGAGCGAGACGGTCTTTCTGCCGCTGTCCCTGTGGCAAATCTACTTTATGCTGCGGGCCATGCAGGCCGCGCCCAAGGCTCGGGTGGGCTGGTGCGCGGCGGCGGGCGTGTGGTGCTATCTGCTCTATCTAAATAAAGAAGTCGCCCTCTACTATCTCATCGCCTGGGTGCTGGTGCGGGCCTGGGCCCTCTGGCAAGCTCGCAGCACCTGGCGCAGCGAGCTTGCCTGCAACGTGGCGCTGTTCGGCAGCTTTGCCGTTTGCTTTGTGCTGGCCAAGCTCACTCTGTTCCGGGGGCTGGGCAACTCCTACAACCAGACCGGCTGGCTGACCGCCGAGCAGTGGGGCTTTCTGCCCTTTGCCATCGTCTGCGATGTGCTGTTCACCGTACTGGCCTTTGGCGTGTTTCCGGTGCTGCTGCCCGCCGCAGGGCTGCGCCGCCCGACCAAGGGCAGCGACCCGGTGCGCACCCAGCTGCCGCTGTTTCTGCTACTGTCGCTCTTCATCGGTGTGGGGGTCATCGCCTGGTCCATCACCGTGCGGGAGGACCTGCACTCCCCCTCGCCCCGGCAGCACATGCGGTATCTGGAGCCGCTGTTTATGCCGCTGCTGCTGGTCACGCTGAACACGCTGGACGAGCAGCTCTCCGCCGCCCGCCGCGGGGTGCTGGCCGCGCTGACCGCTGTGTGGGGCGTCGGCTTCATCGCCTTCTGCCGGGCCATCGGCGCGGGCGCGGGAGACAACACCCTGCTGCAGTGGTTTGACTTTGTGGCCGACCGCCTCGACCGTCTGCCGGTGCTGGGTCTCAACGGCTGGCTGCTGGTCTGGCGGTGCATTATTGTGGTTGGTGCGGCCGTCATCGGCGCGCTGCTGCTGCGCCGCAAGGCCCGGCGGGCCATGGCTGGCGCGGTGCTGGCCCTCTGTGTGTTGTGCTACGCAGGCGAGTGGCGCATCAACCGCTGGACCTACGGCATCGATGCCGAAACGATGCAGGCCGCCAGCGACCTGAACGACAGCCTGCACGAGCTGGACGGTACGGTGCTGTTTATCCCCTACGGCATCCGCCAGCGGAACAGCCAACTCATTGAAACTTACGTCGACCGCGATTTTTATATCGCGGAATATGAGACCCTGGTGCAGACCGGTCTGCTGGATGACGGTGTGCTGGACCTGACCACCGAAGCCCCCGCGCCGGAGTACCCCGGCCATGCCTACACCGATCTGGCCGAAGCTGATTGGCTGCTGGTATCTGACGATGTACCACTGGATACCACAAACCTCACCCTCTCTGGCATCGCCTGCCCGGCCGGGTATACCTTGTGGCAGAATCACGCCCCCACCCAAGTGCAATTTTAAGAAAACTGTCAATTTTTACAATAAAACACGTCAATCTTTGCATAGGTTGCGGATTTGTTGACGCTTTACAATTTCACGAGAATACGTTACAATACAAACATACCACTAAGGTAAGGAGAGAGAGCTTTGTTTACTATCATGAAACGGAGAGAGCTGAACCCCACTGTTACCGAGCTTTGGATCAAAGCACCGTTGATCGCAAAGAAGGCAAAGGCCGGTCAGTTCATCATTGTCCGCGCGAAGGAAGATTCCGAACGCATCCCCCTGACCATCGCCGGTTTCGACCGCGAGGCCGGTACGGTTTCCATCATCTTCCAGGTGGTGGGTGCCGGCACCATGCAGCTGAACGCGCTGAAAGAGGGCGAGGCTGTCCACGACTTCGTCGGCCCCTTGGGCAAAGCCACCGAGATCGAGGGCTTGAAGAATGTCTGCGTTGTCGGCGGCGGCGTCGGCTGTGCTATCGCACTGCCCATCGCCCAGGCACTGCATGCCCAGGGCACCAAGGTGACCGGCATTGTCGGTTTCCGCAACAAGGACCTGGTCATCCTGGAGGATGAGTTCCGCGCCTGCTGCGATGAGTTCATCATCATGACCGACGACGGTTCTTACGGCGATAAGGGTGTTGTTACCGCCCCGCTGGAGCAGAAGATCGTCGATGGCGCCAACTTTGATGAAGTCATCACCATCGGACCGCTGATTATGATGAAATTCGTCGTCAAGACCACCAAACTCCACAATGTCAAGACTGTTGTCTCCATGAACCCGATCATGGTCGACGGCACCGGCATGTGCGGCGGCTGCCGCCTGACCGTTGGCGGCCAGACCAAGTTTGCCTGTGTGGACGGCCCCGACTTTGACGGTTTTGAGGTCGACTTTGACGAAGCTATGCACCGCGGCACCATGTACAAGCCTTTTGAGGCCCACGCCCGCGAGGCCGAGTGCAATCTGCTGAAACAGGAGGTGCAGTAATTATGCCGAATATGGACCCGAAAAAGTGCCCCATGCCCAGCCAGGAGCCGAATGTCCGTAATAAAAACTTTAAAGAGGTCGCCCTCGGCTATACCGAGGAGATGGCCATTAACGAAGCCAAGCGCTGCCTGCAGTGCAAGAACCACCCCTGCCGCAGCGGCTGCCCTGTTGAGATCGATATTCCCGGCTTCATCAAGCACGTCGCCGAGGGTGATTTTGAGGCCGCCTATAACGTGATTGCCCAGTCCAGTGCGCTGCCCGCCGTCTGCGGCCGTGTCTGCCCGCAGGAGCATCAGTGCGAGGGTAAGTGCGTCCGCGGCATCAAGGGCGAATCCGTCGGCATCGGCCGTCTGGAGCGCTTTGTTGCGGACTGGTACCGCAACAACGTACATACCAAGCCTGTTGCCCCCGCCCCCAACGGCCACAAGGTGGCTGTCATCGGCGCTGGTCCCTCCGGCCTGACCGTCGCCGGCGACCTGGCCAAGCTGGGCTACAAGGTAACCGTTTACGAGGCCCTGCATGTGGCCGGCGGCGTTCTGATGTACGGCATCCCCGAGTTCCGTCTGCCCAAGGACATCGTCCAGCACGAGGTCGAGGGCCTGAAGGAGCTGGGCGTTGACATCGAGACCAACATGGTCGTCGGCAAGGTCCTGACCATCGACGAGCTGATGAACGACTACGGCTTCGAGGCTGTCTATGTTGCCTCCGGTGCCGGTCTGCCCCGCTTCATGGGCATTCCCGGCGAGAGCCTGAACGGCGTTTACTCCGCCAACGAGTACCTGACCCGCGTGAACCTGATGAAGGCTTACAAGGAAGATTCCCGCACGCCCATCATGAAGTCCAAGTCTGTCGCCGTTGTCGGCGGCGGCAACGTTGCCATGGACGCCGCCCGCTGCGCCAAGCGCTTGGGCGCCGAGAATGTCTACATCGTCTACCGCCGCGGCATGGCTGAGCTGCCTGCCCGTAAGGAGGAGGTCGAGCACGCCGAGGAGGAAGGCATCATCTTTAAGACGCTGACCAACCCCACCGAGGTGCTGGGCGACGAGAACGGCTGGGTCAAGGGTATGACCTGCGTGGAGATGGAGCTGGGCGAGCCGGATGCTTCCGGCCGCCGCCGTCCCATCGTGAAAGAGGGCAGTGAGTTTGTCCTGGATGTGGACACCATGATCATGGCCCTGGGCACCAGCCCCAACCCGCTGATCCGCTCCACCACGCCGGGTCTGGACGCTGACAAGCACGGTTGCCTGATCACCAACGGCCCTGACGGCCTGACCAGCCGCCCGATGGTCTACGCTGGCGGCGATGCCGTTACCGGCGCTGCCACCGTCATCCTGGCCATGGGCGCCGGCAAGGAAGCCGCCCGTGCCATCGATGCCGCCATCATGGGCAAAGAGAAGTAATTTATAACGCATAGGGTAAGGCCCCGTACTGTTAAAAGGTACGGGGCCTTACTTTCTTTGAAAAGAAAGTAAGCAAAGAAGCTTTCAATATTTCGTCACATTTGGGGGATATAATGGTATACTAATAAGTAGAGCATAAGGCTGCTTTTGAGGGGAGTTGTCACCGAAGGTGACTGAGGGGTGGCCCGTGTGCCGCCCGCTGCTAAAGTCCCCCCCCTCACCCGCTGCGCGCACGGGGAGCCTTTTGCCCCTACAATAGAAATACACAAAAGCTGGTATCCACCATGTATCATCCTTTCTTTCAATTCGTCCTGCCGCGTATTGGCCAGGCGGCGCTGGATGTGCTGCTGTATGTAAACTTTTTGCAGCTGCCGCCCTTGCAGCTGGTCAGCGCATGGCCGGTGCTGTATTACGGCCTGCCGCTGCTGCTTATGCTGCTGCTGGCCTACATCAGCCGCGACCCGCTGGGCCTGGGCATCGTGTTCACCGGGCACCTGGTCACTTTTTACTGCATCGGTACCGGCATCGCGCTGCTCATGCGCCGGGTGGGTGGTACGCCGCAATTCGTTTGGCGCATTTTCTGGCTGGATGGCATAACACCATGGCTGCTGACGGCTTTCATCATGTGGTGGGGCCGCCGCCGCGCCCTGAAACTGTGTACCACAAAATATAATATAACTACGCATAAAAAATTGCCCCATGGCGCTTTGCGCATCGTGCAGATCAGCGATGTCCACCCCCGCGCCTGCGCAGCCATGGATCACACCCGTATCCCCGAACTGCGGGAGAAAATTGCCGCCTGCCGCCCCGACCTGCTGGTGTTGACCGGCGATATTTTCGACGAATTCACCGAGCCGGAGGAACTGGAAGCATTCTGCAGCCTGTTCGGCGAGATCGACGCGCCTCTGGGCAAATACTACGTGCTGGGCAATCACGACCTGTTCCACCATTGGCGGGAGCCAAGCTTCGGCCGTGCGGACTTGGAGCAGGGCTTGGCCAAAGCGGGCGTACGCCTGCTGGAAGATACCGGCGTTATGCTACCCTGCGGCGTGCGCATCGTGGGCCGCAAAGACTATTTGTATACGAATGGCCAGCGTTTTACTGCCGCCCAGTTGATTCCCGGCGGACCGGACGACCGCTATACTGTCTGGCTGGACCACGAGCCGCGGGACTTTAAGAATGCCGCAGCTGCCGGTGCGGATCTGATTTTAAGCGGCCACACTCACGGCGGGCAGGTCTGGCCTGCCGGTGCGGTGGGCATGGTCGCCAAAAACGAGCGCAACTACGGCCAAAAGAAGATCACCGATACCTGCACTGCCATCGTAAGCGGCGGCACCGGCACCTGGGGCTACAAATTCCGCACCCAGGGCCGCACGGAAATTGTTTGTGTTGAAATTAAGCAGGTGTGATAGTAAGACCCCCTCTGCGAGGGGGCCCTTTTATTGTATCCTCTATTTATGCCATAAGGAACTTTTCGCTCCTATCCCCCTTGCTCACGCAGTGATCTTAAAATTCTTTTGCGTACTTTTCTTATAAGAAAAGTACAATCTGCGCATACTTACCCCAGGGGGATTTTTCTATGAAAATTACATTTTATGGCACGAGAGACTATGACCATTTATACTTTGACGTACTGGCTGCCGATCCTGAATATGGGTGCGACATCCGCTTTTTGGCAGCTAATCTGGACAAGGACACCGCACCCTTGGCGGCCGGGGGCGAGGCGGTGTGCGCGTTCGTCAACGCCGACGGCTCGGCCCCGGTGCTGGAAACGCTGGCTGCCGTCGGGGTAAAATTGCTGCTGCTTCGCTGCGCCGGGTTCAATAACGTGGACCTGGACGCCGCCAAGCGCTGCGGCATCACAGTGCTGCGGGTGCCCGGTTACAGCCCCGAGGCCGTGGCCGAACACGCCATGGCGCTGGCCATGGCCGCCAACCGCCGCATCTGCAAAGCCTACATCAAGGTGCGCAACAATAACTTTGCGCTGGACGGCCTGCTGGGTCACACGCTGTACGGCTCCGCCGCTGGCATCGTGGGCACTGGGCGCATCGGCGCGGCCATGGCCCGCATCTGCTGCGGCTTCGGCATGACTGTGCTGGCCTATGACCAGTACCGCAACCCTGCACTGGAGGGCCTGGTGCGGTACGTCGGGCTGGAGGAACTGCTGCGCACGGCGGACCTCGTCAGCCTGCACTGCCCGCTGACGCCGGAGACCCACCACATGATTGACGCCGATGCCATCAAAATGATGCGGGACAGCGCTATTTTAGTCAACACCAGCCGGGGCGGGCTGATCGATACCCACGCGCTGATCGATGCGCTGCGCCAGCGCAAATTCGCCGGGGTGGGGCTGGATGTCTACGAGACCGAGGACAACCAAATTTTTGAGGATTACTCCGACGACGTGCTGCGTAGCGTGGTGGTGCCGGTACTGCTCAGCTTCCCGAATGTGGTCATCACCAGCCACCAGGCTTTTTTTACCCGCACGGCGCTGCAAAGTATTGCCATAACTACGATGGAAAATGCCCGTGCCTTCGCCCGCGGCGAAAAGCTGGTAAACCTTGTGGAATAAAGCAAAATACCGCTTGACAATAATCCGAAATCGGACTATAATAGCAGAGTCCGATTTCGGATTATTGCTGTTTTGAGAGGAGACAATCCGCCTTGGAAGAGAACGCTGCACTGTCTGCCAAAAGCCTGATTGAACAGGAAAACCGACAGTATAACGAAACAAACGCATTATATCACGCGGCGGCGGTGCAGTTCGGCCTGTCGGATACAGCATTCTGGATTCTGTATGCGCTGTACAGCAGTGCCGCCCCGCTTACACAGGTGCAGATGTGCGCCGAATGGTGCCTGCCCAAGCAGACCCTCAACTCGGCGGTGCGCAGCATGGTGGAACAGGGGCTGCTGGTGCTGACCCCGGCCCCCGGCGGCAAGCGTGCCAAGAACCTGAACCTGACCGAAGCGGGCCGCGCCTTGGCCGAAAAAACCATAGCGCGGGTTGTCCGGGCGGAGGCGGCAGCCATATGCCGCATGGGGCTGGAGCGCATGGAAACAGACCTTGCCATCCGGCAGGGATACCTGCAGAAATTGCGGGAAGAATTTACACAGTTAAAAGAAAAAACAGATGGACATAAAACGGAGAACCTATGAGCAAAGATCGTATCCAGTTATCTGACCATTTTACCACCGGCCGCCTGCTGCGTTTTGTGGCATCGCCCATTATCATGATGATCTTCACCTCGGTGTACAGCGTGGTGGATGGCTTTTTTGTCTCGAATTTTGCCGGTAAAACGGCATTTTCTGCTTTGAACCTGATCTACCCGTTCCTGCAGGCGTTTGGCTGCCTGGGCTTCATGGTAGGCACCGGCGGCAGCGCGCTGGTCGCCATGACACTGGGCACCGGCGATAAAAAGCAGGCGGACAACCTGTTCTCGATGCTGGCGGCCTCCACGATCGTGATGGGCATTGTCTCCACCATCATTGGCTGGTTCCTGTTGGAGCCTGCCGCCCAGCTTCTGGGCGCTACGCCGGAACTGCTGCCGAACTGCCTGATGTACGGCCGCATCCTGCTGGTGTTCCAGACAGCCTTTATGATGCAGTTCTTTTTCCAGAGCTTTTTCATCACCTCCGAAAAGCCGAAGCTGGGCCTGGCCTTCACTGTGCTGGCGGGCCTGACCAACATCGTGCTGGACTTTCTGCTGGTGGGTGTGCTGCGCGGCGGCATCGTTGGCGCGGCGTCGGCTACCGTCATCAGCCAGATGGTGGGCGGCATCGGCCCTATGTTCTACTTTTTCAACCGCAAAAACTCCAGCCTGCTGCACTTTGTACGGCCCAAGTTCAGCGCCAAAGCGCTGGGCAAGGCCTGCGCCAACGGTTCCAGCGAGCTGATGACCAACTTGTCGGCCTCGCTGGTCAGTGCGCTGTACAACCTGCAGCTGATGAAGCTCATCGGCGCCGACGGCGTGGCGGCCTACGGCGTGTTGATGTACGTGGGCTTTATCTTTGCAGCGGTGTTCATCGGCTATGCCCAGGGCTGTGCGCCCATCATCAGCTACCATTATGGTGCTGAAAACCACGATGAATTGAAGAACTTGTTCCGCAAGAGCATTACGATGCTGGCGATTGCCGGTGTGGCGATGTTTACCAGTGCCCAGCTGATGGCCACGCCTTTGGCGAAGATGTTCGTCGGCTACGACGCCGGTCTGATGGAGCTGACCGAGCATGCGCTGAAGCTGTACGCGTTCTCCTTCCTGCTGTGCGGCTTCAACATTTTCTCCTCGGCGTTCTTTACGGCGTTGAACAACGGTGCCATCTCGGCGGCGATCTCCTTCCTGCGCACGCTGGTGTTTCAGGTGTTTGCGGTGCTGGTGCTGCCCATAGTGCTGGACATTGACGGCATCTGGTATGCCCTGGTTTTTGCCGAGGCTGCGGCGTTGCTCGTTTCGGCGGCGCTGCTGGTCAAGAACCGGAATCGGTATCATTACGCTTGATTTCTGCTTTTAATATGTGCCTTATCGGCCCTGCCCACCTTGCGGCAGGGCCTTTTATAATGGCATTTTGCCGCTAAAATGCACCGAAAACTTACGAAAATATTGACACATCGGGGCCTCCGTTTTATACTGTTAGCGTAGACTAATTACAATCGACTAACTAAAAGAGGAGCATTCCTGTGTTTCTTGAACTGAATCAGATCAAAAAGTCCTTTGGCAGCGGTGAAAACCGGGTCCAGGTGCTGAAAGGCATCGACCTGGCCGTGGAAAAAGGCGAATTCTGCGTGCTGCTGGGGCCGTCCGGCTCCGGCAAGTCCACGCTGCTCAACATCCTGGGCGGCATCGACCGCGCCGACTCCGGCGACATTCTCATCGACGGCGAGCGTATGGCCGATATGAACGAGAAGGCCCTGACCCTCTACCGCCGCCGCCATCTGGGCTACATTTTCCAGATGTACAACCTCATCCCTAACCTGACCGTGCGGGAAAACATCGAGGTGGGCGCTTACCTCTCCCGCCGCCCGCTGGATGTGGACGAGCTGCTCCACCTGCTGGGCCTGTGGGATCACCGCGGAAAACTGCCCAACCAGCTTTCCGGCGGCCAGCAGCAACGCACCTCCATTGGCCGTGCCATCGTTAAGAATCCGGACATCCTGCTTTGCGATGAGCCCACCGGCGCGCTGGATTACAAGACCGGCAAGGAGATACTGAAGCTCATAGAGACCGTCAACCAGAAGTACGGCAACACCGTCATCATGGTCACCCACAACGACGCCATCCGCCTGATGGCCGACCGCGTGGTGCGTCTGCGCGATGGCTCCATCCGCAGCAACGAGACCAATGCGGTGAAGGTCCCCGCGCAGGACCTGGAATGGTAAAGGGGGCTTGCGCGTGAAGGACCCTTTAAACAAACGCATGCTGCGCGAACTGCGCAGCGAGATGGGCAAGTACGCCGTCATCGCCATTCTGCTCATCGCCACCATCGGCTTTGTGTCGGGCTTCCTTGTGGCCGGCTCCAGCATGATCGCCGCCTATAACGAAGGCTTTGAGAAATACAACATCGAGGATGGCCACTTCCGCGTGGAAAAGCAGCTCAACCGCGCCCAGCTTAAGGCGATCACCGGCGCAGGTGTGACCCTGTACGACCTGCACTACCGTGAGACCGCCATGGAAAACGGCAGCACGCTGCGCATCTACCCGGACCGCACCCAGGTCAACACCGTCTGCCTGATGCAGGGTGCCCTGCCTGCCGCCCCCGGTGAGATGGGCCTGGACCGCATGTATGCCGAGAACAACGGCATCGCGGTGGGCGATACCGTGACCGACACAAACGGCCAGACCTGGACCGTCACCGGCTATGTGGCCCTGCCGGATTACAGCTGCCTGTTTAAGGATAATACGGACACGATGTTCGACGCCATCAAGTTCGGTGTGGCCATCGTCACGCAGGAGGCGTTCGATGCCCTGCCAGAACAGCAGACCTGGAACTACGCCTGGCAGTACGACACCGCCCCAGCGGACGACCGCGCCGAGAAGGACGCAGCCACCGACTTTATGAAAGTCGTCAACAAAACGGCGTCCCTGCAGGATTTTGTGCCCGAGTATGAGAACCAGGCCATCATCTTTACCGGTGACGACCTGGGCAGCGACCGCGCCATGATTGCCGTGTTGCTCTACATCGTCATTGCCATTATGGCCTTTGTGTTTGCCGTTACTACGTCCAATAACATCGCCAAAGAGGCGGGCGTCATCGGCACGCTGCGGGTCTCCGGCTACAGCCGGGGCGAGCTGGTGCGCCACTACATGGCCATGCCGGTGGTGGTCACCCTTATCAGCGCGGCGGCGGGCAATGTACTGGGGTACACGGTGCTCAAAAACGTTTGCGTCGACATGTACTATGGCAGTTACAGCTTGCCCACCTATGTCACACGCTGGAACGCCGATGCGTTCTGGATGACGACAGTCATCCCGGTGGCGTTGATGATCTTCATCAACTGGCTGGTGCTTTCCCGCACGATGCGCATCTCGCCGCTGCAATTTTTGCGGCATGACCTCAGCCGCCACGCTAACCGCAAGCATGCCCTGCCCCTGCCGTCGGCACTGCCGTTTTTTGGGCGGTTCCGCACCCGCGTGATTTTGCAAAACCTGGGCAGTTATGTGGTGCTGTTTGTGGGCGTGCTGTTCGCCAATCTGCTGCTCAGTTTTGGCATGATCCTGCCCGATGCGCTGAACCATTACAGTGATACGATCGCGGACAATATGCTGAGCAACACCCAGACGATGCTGCAGATCCCCTAACAGCGCCATGGACGAGGACCGCAAGCTGAATGCCCTGCTCTCGATGCTGCAGTTCCGCATGGAGACCGATACCGAGGAAAACAACGCCGAAAAGTTCAGCGCCTACAGCCTGCAGACCCTGGGCACCGACGAGGGCGGCGCGGCCAAAAGCGAGAGCGTGCTGCTGTACGGTGTAGAGCCGGACAGCCGTTACGTGCAGCTGCCAGGGGATGGTGTCTACCTGTCCTCGGCCTACGCCGACAAGTACGAACTGGGCGCAGGGGACACGATTACCCTGCGGGAAAAGTACGAAGATACGACCTATACATTTACGGTGGACGGCGTGTATGATTACAGGGGTGCGCTGGCCGTCTTTATGCCCCGGGAAAAGCTGAACGAAGTGTTCGACCTGGGCGACGGCTACTACGGCGGCTATTTCTCCGACGCACCGCTGACCGAGATCAAGGATGAATACGTCGGCTCGGTCATCGACCTGGACCAGCTGACGAAAGTTTCCCGCCAGCTGATGGTCTCGATGGGGGCCTCCATGGGGCTGGTCAACGGCTTTGCCGTGATGATCTTCTTCGTGGTCGTCTACCTGCTAAGCAAGATGATCATCGAGAAGAACGCCCAATCCATCTCGATGACGAAAATTTTAGGCTACAACGGCAGCGAGATTGCCCGGCTGTATCTGCTGTCCACCACGGTGGTGGTCGTGCTGTGCCTAGTCATCAGCCTGCCGATCGAAGTATACGTGATGAAGTTCCTTTTCCGCGCTGTCATGATTGAAAGCATGACCGGCTGGATCGAGATGTGGGTCTCGCCCACGCTGTACCCGCGCATGCTGGCGGCGGGCCTGGCTACCTACGCGGTGGTGGCGGTACTGGAGTACCGCCGCATCATTCGCGTGCCGATGGACGAAGCGCTGAAGAATGTGGAGTGATGGGATATGAAAAAAACGATACCGATACTTTTGTCTGCGGCGCTGCTGCTTTCGGCCTGCGGCCAGGCGGCCGGCACGGCGGAAACCACCTCGGCGGACGCCCCTGCTGCCGTGACCGAGACGACGGCGCAGACCTCTGCCCCCAAGACCACGCCCGGCGGCGTGGATAAGGCCGAGACCGTCTACGCCAAGGCCGACGCCAACGGCACCGTGACCGAGACCACGGTGGAAGCTGTGCTGAAGGCCCGCGACGGCGCGACGATTGAAGACGTGTCCGCCCTGCGGGACATCATCAACAAAGAGGGTGATGAGGCGTACACCACCGGCGCCGACAACGCCCTGACCTGGGAGAACAGCGGTAATGCCATCACCTACGAGGGCAAGTCCGACGCCGCCCTGCCGGTGACTACCCGGGTGACCTACTACTTAAACGGCGTGGAAACCGCCCCCGCTGACCTGGCCGGGCAGAGCGGCCGGGTGCGCATCCGCTTTGACTACACCAACCACACCCGCGAGACCGTCACGGTGGATGGGCAGGAGTACACGGTCTGCGTGCCGTTTACGGCCATCACAGCGGTGATTTTGGACGGGGACAAGTTCTCTAATATTGAGGCCGACAACGGCAAGGTTATGGAGCTGGACGGCACAACGGCCGTGCTGGGCGCCGCGATGCCAGGTCTGGCGGACAGCCTGCGCCTGACCGAGTTTGAGCCGCTGGAGGACACCGAGATCCCCGCTTATTTTGAAGTGAGCGCCGATGTAACCGACTTCTCGCTGGACTTTACGGCCACGATCCTGACTCCCTCGGCGCTGGATAATCTGGACACCGGCGATCTGTCCGACCTGGACGATTTGAGCGACACGCTGGACGACCTGACCGGCGCCGTCGACGAACTGGCGGACGGTACCGGCGCTTTGGCCGACGGCGTGCAGGCACTGTATGATGGCTTCCACGAGTACGCCGACGGCGTGCAGGGCCTGAACGAGGGCGCCGAAGCCCTGGCCGACGGCCTGACCCAACTGTATGACAGCGGCACGGCCCTGGTGGACGGCGCCAACGCCCTGCGGGACGGTTTGAGTGCGGTCAGCGGAGCCGTCGGGGGGATGACCTCCGGCGATACGGGCAGCAATGACGAGATGATGGCCCAGCTGGACGAGCAGCTGGCGCCGGTAATTTCCAATTATGGCACGACCGTGGTAACGGATACCGTGACCGATGCGGACCTGCTGGCCGCCCTGACGGCGGCTGGCCTTACCGGGGAGCAGCAGCAGGCTGTACTGGGCGCAGTAGGCGTGGCCATGGGCAAAGCACTGCAAAACGACACCCCTGCCATGGTGCAGGGCGTGGCCGGTACGGTCTCCGGGGTCCTCATGGGCCAGCTTGGCAGCGGCATCAACCAGCTGCAGACCGGCCTGGACCAGCTCGCCAGCGGCAGTGCCGAGCTGGCCCGCGGTGCCGACACCTACGTAAAAGCGGTTGGCCAGGTCAGCCAGGGGGCCGACGCCCTGGCCGAAGGCAGCGCCAAGCTGGACGACGCCAGCGACGCCATGTACGAGGGCCTGGCTGAACTCCACGATGGTGCAGCAGAACTCCACGACGGCGTGCAGGAGTTCAGCGATAAAAACACCGACGACCTTTCCGACGACCTGGGCGGCGGCCTGCGCAACGTAGTCCGCCGCCTGAAAGCCGTCCAGCAGGCGGGCAAAAACTACCAGACCTTCAGCGGCTTGCACAACGGAGATACCGGCAGCGTAAAGTTCATCGTGGAGACGGCGGAGATCAAGAAGTAAACAGGGTAGAAAAAATAAAAGGGAAGAATCTGTGAGGAACAGGTCCTTCCCTTTTTGTAATGCGCATGCTTGACTTTCTGCACAAGGCTGCCGCCATCAAAGTCTTTGAGTTTGCAAACAGCTATGGCATCCGATGGCAGAGCTTTGTTCAAACGCTCCAGGCTGTTGTGCAGTTCAGGAAGGCCCTACTGGTTAGACCGAGTCAAATAGAGACCGTTTACCAGATGCAATCATGATATGCTAATCTCAAAAATAAAAGAGAACGGCAGGTACATTTGAGCTGTACCTGCCGTTCTCTGCTTGGCATTACTTTTTTTCCTCAGAATCCTTGGATTCTGGCTCATCCACTTTCTCAAGGAACGCATCCACGAAGGCGTTTTCCACCTTCTTATATACGCCGACCACGGTATCTTCGACCTTATGGTAGGCTGTGGTTGCTTTTTCTGCCATGCCACCGGTTTTCAGTGAACCATCTTCCTCCTGAAATTTGTCTACGAACTTGTCCTCAATGCCCTGATAGGCATCCATGATCTTTTTGCCCAGCTTGCCGGGCTTCAGTTTATACTCGCTCATAATGATAGCCTCATGTTTGTTATAAACATATTTCTTGTTGCTTTTCTTACAGCAGCGCGGTCAGAAATCCCCAGATGTGTTGGAACGTACAGCCAATGAATGGAAGCACGAGCTTCCAAATCAAAAGCGCGCCTGCAATCACACCGGCTCCGCAGCCGACAGTCAATACTGCTTTTTCCATGGGTTTCTCCTTTCACCTGAATTATGTGCTTATTATAGAACGCCATTGTTTTCTGAATGCTTCTGTTCTGTTTGCGAATTATTAAAAAGAAGATGCTGGTGCTTTTTTGAAGCAGCATCGGCATCTTCACTTTACAGCAAGTTGTGTCCCTTTTCGCAAAGCTCATAGATTTCCTCCTGCTTTGCTTCGATCATTGGCTGGATCTTTGCGGTATGCCTGGCCTCTATGGAACGGTAGAGGAAGTATGGCGTAATCCAGCCGATGAAGGCCGGAATCGCCAGCAAAATGCACAGCCAGATAATTGGCGGTTCATGGGTTACGGCAAATACGGAGCCTGCCATAAAAGCCGTTCCAATCACGCCGACGATCAGTGCCCACATAGTTGCCGCACTCTGGCGCGAACGCTCCAAATGACTGATTTCTGCAACGCAGGCTTCAAAGTTTCGCTGTAATCGGGTCAATTCCGCCTTATTGATAATCTTGCGATCCCGCTTCAAAGAAAGCGTAACCATATGCCCGCCGGAAATCGGCGGCGCATTGCCATCCTGCTCCCAGCCAAAAGATTCATAGCAGTCCAGATACCAGGATGCATTTTCCTCGGCAACAGTGATTTTTTTATATTCATAACCCACATAGGGGCGCTTTTCCTGCTCCATCATGATTGACCCCCCTGTTTTTTAGGCAGCACCACGGTAAAGGTAGACCCCTCTCCGGGTTTACTCTGCACGGAGATGGTACCGTCTGAAAGCTGCAAGATGCGCTGCACCAGCGGCAGCCCCAAGCCATTTCCCTCCGTGGCATGAGAGGTGTCGCTCTGATAGAATTTATCGAAGATATGCTTCATGGTTTCCGGCGTCATTCCGCAGCCGGTATCGGACACGCAAACTGTCACATTCGTTTCATCCGAGGACTGGGATAGGCGAATCGTGCCGCCCTCCGGAGTGAATTTCATGGCATTGGACAGGAGGTTTGTCCATACCAGTTCCAACAGTCCGGCATCGGCTTCCAACATGACGCGATCCTCCAAATCAGCTTCAAAGTCGATGTTCTTTTTCTCCCACAGTTCTTCAAACTGCACGGCGCACTCGCAAATCTGCGCTGTCACATCGTAGTGTTCCGGCACCGTCTTGATGACCTGCTTTTCCAGTTTGTTCAGCTTCAGCATATTACGCACCAGCTCGGACAGGCGATGAACGGCGGAGAGAATGGTCTGGGAATACTCCAGCCGCTTTTCCTCGGTCAAATTTGGCTTGTTCAGCAGCTCTGCATTGTTGTAAATAATCGCCAGCGGCGTTTTAATCTCATGCGATACATTGGAAACAAAGTCTGTTTTCAGCGTATCAATGCTGCCCAGCTCCTCCACCATCTTGTTGAAATCCAGAAACAGCACATCCAGATAGTCCAGCTTATCCTCACTGTGCCGGGGAGCAAGATAGACAGAAAAATCCCCCGCAGCTACCTTGCGGGCAGCCTCCGCAAAATCCTCAATAGGCTTCTGATACCGTTTTCGGATCTGATAGCTTGTGAGGATGGTAAAGGTTGCAGCTACCAACAGCCAAAGAATTAAAACCAATATCACATGGACAGGTGCTATTTGGGAAACATCAATATAATTCCCAAGAATTTTCATCTGTATGGTCGTAATTATGCCAAAGGTAATCAGCGAAATCAAAAAACTGCTGACCGGGAAAATGTCCGCTTTTACTCTTGTATCCTGCTCTTTCATTTCAGCACCGCCTTATAGCCAAGTCCCCGGACAGTTTTGATCTCAAAGCCGTCACAGGCGGAAAATTTGTCCCGCAGCTTGGTGATATAAACATCCACCGCCCGCAGACTGGTATCCGTATCGACACCCCAGAACTCATCCATGAGTTGGGCGCGGGAAAAGGTCTTTTTCGGGTAGGACAGGAGCTTATAGAGAATATTGAACTCCCGTGTTGTCACCGGAAGTTCTTCGCCATCTACGGAGGCGGTCATTCCGTCCGCATCCAGCTCCAGATTACCGACCACCACTTTGCACTCCATCTCAATATTGGCACGCCGCAGAAGTGCCCGCACCCGCAGCAGCAGTTCGTCCAGTTGGATCGGCTTGACCATATAATCATCAATGCCGAGCTGGTAGCCACGCTGTTTGGAGGGAAGGTCATCTTTTGCGGACATAAAGAGAATGGGGATGTGCTTGTTGACCCGGCGCACATTTTCCGCAAATTCAAAGCCGTCAATATCCGGCATCATAATATCCGAGATAATGAGGTCGAAGAGACTGTTATACATCTCGTCGTAGGCATCGTTTGCGTGCAGGCAGCCTTTGGCTTGAAAACCACTGTCATTCAGATAGGTGCAGACCATCTGATTCAGTTTTGCGTCATCCTCCAAAACAAGAATACGAATCATTTTGTTTCCTCTATTCGTGCGTATTTCAATTCTCGTGTTGCATGATAAATCATATAAACCGCCATTGCCAAAATCATCGTGCAGACACCGGCTCCTGTGCAGGCCGTCATGATCCTTCGGGACATTTCCGTGTCGGTGCTGCCAAACTGTGTCAGCATGGCCGTTTCCAGCGACAGCATAGATACCAGTGCAGCAGCAAGACTCACTATCTTGGCAGCAGACATGACCGGACTGCGGTATTTTCGGTATTTTACCACATTCATGACTGCGGTGATGATGTTATAAAAGGCATACATCGCCATAATGTAAATCAGATAGCCGGCGTACTGAAATCCCTCGTTCTTGCGAATCACAAGCACAACGACATCAGTAAGGGAAATATTCATGACCATCAGAATCATACCGCATAAGCGACAGCTTTGCAGCTCACCGATTCTGTCTGTGCCAAAGCCTTTTCGGTTCGCATGATGCAGCAGAAGAAAGCGCATAACGGCCAATAGGAAATAATAGACTGCCAGCGTCCCGAACCAAACGGAATGATACCGGAGGCCGAATATGAATTTCATCACGGCATATATCACATTAAGGCCGAGGGAAAGATAGAGGGAGATATGCAGCTTGAAGGAGACATCGCTGAAATAACGATGCGCCAGCGGCACTTTGTCGATGATCAACTGAGCATCTTCTTTCGCGTGTCCGGCCAGCAATCCAACTCTGGCACAGACCAGTGACAAGCTGTACGCAGAAAAGACATACGCCGGAATAGCAATCCAGTCCTCTTTATGTCCGCCTGCAAATGTGTAGATCAGCAGTACGGCCGCAACAGGAATACTGAGAAGCGTCATCCACGGTTTTGGGAAAAAGAGCTTTCGTAACAGCCGTTTGAATTGTTCCATTCTTTTTGCTCCCTCTGCTTATAGTGATTATATCATATAAAAGCAGCATTGCCGCAATGTTTGAGAATTGTTTGAGAATTGTTAATTCGCTCAGGAAACAAAAAATCGGGCAGCGGCTGAAAAGCCGCTGCCCATTAAACGGATTTGATTTATTTAATGCCCTTGACCAGCGGAATCAGGCACAGGAGCAGGACGATACCTATGCTGTTCTTGCTTTATCCGTTTCATTTTGCACTGTTAACGTTAAAGCAAAAGACCAGAGTTGTAAAGCCTTTTGGCTAAATAACCCTGGTCTTTTTATTGGGGCTTGTGCAACAGCCCCCTGCATGCTTTATACATTGTATAAACCCTTTACATGCTATCTGCTCTTTTGTCCTGTCGAAGTGAGCGGCAGACGATATACCCTGCCGGAGCGATCATGATCAGAATAAAAATGCTGATCAGTTCATTCACTTCGGATGGCGCAAAGCCCTGCAGCATAGTAATGAGGTTGTTTGCGAAATGCACGAGGATGGGAAACAACAGGTTTCTTTTCTTCTCGTAAAGGATTCCTGCGGCAATGCCCATAAGGGTGGCATAGACAGCCTGCACGATATTCAGGTGATAAACGCCGAAGAGTACGGATGATATTAGAATCGCGCCCCAAGCGGGTGCAAATTTCCGTATGGAGCGAAGCACAATGCCGCGGAATAGAATTTCTTCTACAACAGGCGCAGCAATCACCGCAATCATAAATGTTCCAAATGCATTTCCGCCGGCAATATTTTCAGCACCGACGTTCATTGCCTCAACGCTTTTTTGAAGCGAGGGAAGCTGCTCTGCCAGCATGATCCAAAGACCGGAGATTCCGCAAATGCCAAATCCCACGACCAGACTGCCGAGCACATCTTTGAAATTTGTCGCTGTGCGCGGTTCGCTTATCTCTTTCCTCCAAAGCAGTTTATAGAAGGTGAAGAATACGAGGATAAGGACGGCGTAAATCAGAATCTCGCCCCAATATGAGTATTTCATAAATTGCTGTGGGGAGATATGAAAAACATCCAAAACAAGTCTTTCCACAAAGAAATACAACAGGTTGGACAGAAAAAAATGCAGTGCGATTGCAAGAATGGGAATAGCGAAATATCTTTTTTTCATCATAGGTCAATTTTTTCTCCTGTCTGTATTTTCGAGGGGACTGTTGCAGTATAACAGATTCAACTTAAAGTCTTTGTTAAGGGGCGAAGCTGTAATCTTTCGAAAGCGGTATCGCAAAGGGATGCGGTTCATCTTCCTTGCCGAACCTTTTGACCTTTCTCTAAAAGATGCTTGTCCTCCCAAAAGATTATGGCTGCTCGGTTTCGCACCTTACAGCCATAGTATAGCGATTTTCTTTTGTGAAGTGGTCGCATGGAAAGCGACATTTCTTTGTCCTTATGCTCCGATCAAGCTCTGGTCAAAGGCAAACAGTGCCTCGTTGATTTCATACACATTATAGTTTCCTCGTTCGACAAAATATTCTACAATGATATCGAATTTGCTCGAATGGGAAAGGGTAAACCCTGCCTTGCCGAGCGTCTCCTGCATCCGGACAAGTGGCAACTCCAACATCCAGAAATTGTAGTCCTAAAATATGCAGTCAAACATATTGGGCAACAGTAAAAGTGGTTTTGATTTTCGCGGTAGCTGTGTTCATTGAAAACTTGCAATTTGCGAACAGCTCGCATATTGACTTTCTTGCTTTCTTGGATTATAATATTTGCGAATGAAATGCAAATTGGAGGTGCGGTGACTTGCATAGCTACAGCACGCGGCAGCGAAAGGTTCTGCTTTCCTATTTGAGCCAGCACCCGGACGAGCTGTTGTCCGCACGGCAAATTGAGGACGCTTTGGCAGATAAAAAAATCAGCCTGAGCGCCGTATATCGAAACCTTGCACAGTTAGAGACAGAGGAAAAAGTGCGTCGGAGCAGCAAAATCGGCACGCGCGAGGTCTACTATCAATACCTTGATGCCGAAAGCTGCAAAGGTGCGCTGCACATGAGCTGTATCAAATGCGGCAAGACCTTTCACATGGCAGATGGTAACGCAGCTTTGCTCGCAAAGTATTTGGCGCAGAGCGAACAGTTTATGCTGGACACGACTGACACGATCCTCTATGGAACTTGTTCGGACTGCAAGGGAAAATAACGATTGGAAAGGAGGACAGACCATGACAAAGAAATTTCGTTTTATGACGGGCTTGCTGGCCGTAGTGCTGGCCTTTGTTATGCTGTCCTCTGTTGCCTATATCGCAGCGGAATCCGACCATGACTGTACCGGCGTGGACTGCGCCATCTGCCATCAGATCAACGTCTGCGAAAACCTGCTCAAAAGCATTGGGCTTGCCGGCTCCGCCGCAGCTGCCGCAGCGGCAATTCTATATATTCTGTGCCGGATCATTCCCTCCTGCACAGAGGTTGCCCGTACCTTTACGCTAGTTTCTTTCAAGGTCAAACTTTCAGATTAAACATAAGGCAACACCGCACAATTCCCGCCTTACGGCTTAAGCACCGCTCCGGCGGATCTCCGCGCCAAGAGCCGCCGCAAGCGGCGGTTGCGCTCCGAAGCGCCTCGCTGCGGCTCGGTGTGCGGCACGGCATCTGCGTTGCCAAAATGCTCGATAATGTCGGGTTGCGGTACCCGCATCGTGCATCGGGAGCAAAAGCCCCTCGCACTCTGCGACCGCTGCCCCTGCTTCGGTTCGCTGTTTCCGCCACCGGCGGCGCTCACCTTTGCAGCACAAAGTATTATCTGCGCTTTTGGCTTAGCAGTTGCCGCACCTCGCTCACCGTATCGGCACTTAGAATTATGCGGTATTGCCATAAGAACTTTTTACAAGGGTGTAGTCTATCTGTTTTCAGATAGACTTTTGCGGCGTTGCTGTTACCCTTGTATTTTTGCGCCCATTTTTAAGTTCTTATCATGATCTGGAGGTAACAAACCCTATGAAAAAAATAACTGCGCTGCTGCTTGCGCTTTTGATGCTCGTCGGCGTTCTTGCCGGCTGCGGAAAGCAGAACGATACCAACAAAACCGACAAACTGAGCATTGTCACCACCATTTTCCCCGAATATGACTGGGTGCGTGCGGTTTTAGGTGACAAAGCCGATAATGCCGAAGTCACGATGCTTCTTGATAACGGCGTTGACCTGCACAGCTATCAGCCCACTGCCGATGACATTGTCAAAATCTCCGACTGTGACCTGTTCATCTATGCGGGCGGCGAGTCCGACGGCTGGGTGGACGATGCTCTGAAAAATGCCACCAACAAGAACATGAAGGTCATCAACCTGCTGGATGTCCTTGGCGACAGCGTTAAGACCGAAGAAGTGGTCGAGGGTATGCAGGAAACAGAGCACGATCACGACCATGACCACAGCAAGGAAGTCTCCACCTTTGAAGATGACGAGGTTCAGGACAGAAGCCTGTCTGATTGGGCGGGCGACTGGCAGTCTGCCTATCCCTTTGTGCTGGACGGAACACTGGATGATGCGTTTGCAGCGATGGCAGAGAAAGGCGAAATGACCGCCGAAGAATACAAGACCTACTATCAGAACGGCTACAAAACGGACATTACCAACATCGATATTGAGGGTGACCACATCGAGTTCACCTACGATGATGGCAGGAAGGTCGGCTCTGACTACAAGTATGTCGGCTATTACATTCAGAACTGGTCTACCGGCACGAAGGCGGCCATGTATCGCTTTGAGGCGGAGGACAAGGATTCCGGCGCGCCGGTCTACATTGAGTTCAACGACCACATGATCGAACCGGCCGCCGCCGAACATTTCCACATCCGGATGAGCAACGAGAGCTTCGACGCGATCGTCAATCCCGAAAACTCCTGGCCTACCTTCTTCCCGGCTGATATGACCGGCGAAGAGATCTGCGAACACATGGAAGGGCATGACCACGACGAGGACGAAGACCACGAGCATGAAGAAGGCGAAGAGCACGAGCATGAGGAAGAAAAGGACGAGCACGTTTGGCTTTCTCTGAAAAACGCGGAGGTTCTTGTAAATGCCATTTCCAAGTCTTTGCAGGAGCTGGACCCCGACAATAAGGACACCTACGCTGCCAACGCCGCTGCCTATATTGAAAAGCTCTCTGCGCTGGACGGCGAATATCAGGCTGCCGTGGACGCTGCGACCTATAAGACTGTTCTGTTCGGCGACCGTTTCCCGTTCCGCTATCTGGTGGACGATTACGGTCTGCGCTACTATGCCGCTTTTGTGGGCTGCTCCGCCGAAACGGAAGCCAGCTTTGAGACCGTTTCGTTCCTTGCCAAGAAGGTGGATGAATTGAAACTGCCCTGCGTTCTGACCATTGAGGGCGCACAGCATAAAATTGCCGAAACCATTGTCCAGAACACCGCTGAGAAAAATCAAAAGGTGCTGACCATGGATTCCTTGCAGTCCACCACTTCTAAAGATGTGGCAAACGGTACGACCTACCTCTCCGTGATGGAGAAGAACCTGTCCGTGCTGAAAGAAGCATTGGGTTAAGGAGGTAGGTTTATGGCTCAGCTCACTTGTCAAAATCTCCGCGTCGGCTATGATGGGAAATCCGTTCTGCAAGATCTCAGCTTTGAGGTCTTTGCAGGCGACTACCTCTGCATCGTAGGGGAAAACGGCTCTGGTAAGAGTACACTTATGAAAACGATCCTTGGCTTGCAGCCGCACATCAGCGGCAGAATTTTGACAGGCGACGGGCTGAGGAAAAATGAGATCGGCTACCTGCCGCAGCAGACCGTCGTACAAAAGGATTTCCCTGCATCCGTGAGAGAGATCGTTCTCTCCGGGTGTCAGGGGCGCTGCGGCAGCCGCCCCTTTTATAACAAAGAAGAAAAACAGCTTGCCGAAGAAAACCTTCGGAAAATGCAGATTGATAAGCTCTCAAAGCGGTGTTATCGAGAGTTGTCCGGCGGGCAGCAACAGCGGGTATTGCTTGCCCGTGCGCTGTGCGCCACACAAAAAATGCTGCTCTTGGACGAGCCTGTTTCCGGGCTTGATCCCAAAGTGACAGCGGAAATGTATCGTCTGATCGACGAACTGAACCATCGGGACGGTATCACCATTATTATGATTTCTCACGATATTGCCGCCGCAGTCAAATACGCCAGCCATATTCTGCATATTGGAAACACCGTTTTCTTCGGAACAAAGGCAGAGTATCTCCAAAGCCCGCAAGGGCGGCTATTTGCCGCAGAGAAAGGCGGTGATGAACAATGACCGCAATCTTGGAAAAACTGACCCTCTATTGGGCGTACCCCTTTGTCCGCTATGCGCTGGTGGTCGGCGTGCTGATTGCGCTCTGTTCCTCTCTGCTGGGTGTAACGCTGGTGCTGAAAAGGTTTTCCTTCATCGGTGACGGACTTTCTCATGTGGCGTTCGGAGCCATGGCGATTGCCGCTGTGCTACAAATCACCAACGAAATGCCGCTGGTCATGGTCATTACAATCATCAGCGCCGTGCTGCTTCTGCGTACCGGGCAGAACACGAAGATCAAGGGCGACGCCGCCATCGCCATGATCTCGGTGGGGGCACTTGCTATCGGCTATCTGCTGATGAATTTGTTCTCCACATCCACTAACTTGTCCGGCGATGTGTGCAGTACGCTGTTCGGCTCGACCTCTATTCTGACGCTGACGAAAAGCGAGGTCTGGCTGTGCGCGGTGCTGTCGGTGGCGGTCGTGGCGGTATTTGTTCTTTGCTACAACAAAATTTTCGCTGTGACCTTTGATGAAAACTTTGCAAAGGCTGTGGGGACAAAGGCCGATTTGTATAACTTACTGATTGCCATAACGATCGCCGTTGTGATCGTGTTGGCCATGAACCTCGTCGGCTCACTGCTCATATCCGCCCTTATTATTTTCCCGGCGCTGTCTGCCATGCGGGTCTACAAAAACTTCCGTGCGGTGACGATTTGTGCGGCCGTCCTTTCCGTCTGCTGCGCCGCACTGGGCATTCTGATCTCCATCCTGGCTGGAACGCCGGTCGGTTCGACCATTGTGGCCGTGGACATTTTTGCATTTCTGATTTCCTCGGGAATATCCCGTTTGGGAGGTATCCGCAGATGAAACAGGCTTTGTTTATTCTCGCCGCCGCGCTTTATCTGGTTTCCCTCTGCGCCTGCGGCGATCAGAAGATCCAGTCCAAATCGAAGCAGGGCAGCGCGACCCGGCAGGTCGTTCAGGAGCAGATGGCGAATGCCACAGGCGAAACGACCGCTCCGCCGACTGCAATTCCGGAGCAGCAGCCTGCTTCGGATGAAACTACACCGGAAACATCCGTTCCGGAACCGGAGCAGACGCAGCCCGCCGAAGCGCTTCCGGGCTATGAACCGGCACAGGCCTCCGGCGAACCGGATGTCGATCTGACTACGCTCAGCAGCACGATGGTCTACTCCGAGGTCTATAACATGATGTGCGAGCCGGATCGGTATCTCGGAAAGCGCATCAAAATGAATGGGCAGTTTGCGGTCTATGAGAACCCGAACACCGGCGCGGTGTACACGGCCTGCATCATCATGGACGCGACTGCCTGCTGCTCGCAGGGGCTGGAATTCGTCCTCGCGGGCGAGCATAGCTATCCTGCCGACTATCCCGAACCGGGAACAGAAATCACGGTCGTTGGCACATTCCAGACCTACGAAGAAAACGGATATATGGACTACCATCTGGCCGATGCAGAGATGACCGAGTAAGAAATCGTATCTGGCAAAAAAACAGGCAGCTTTCCACCGAAGCCGCATTTCTGCGCAACGGTTGACGAAAGCTGTCTGTTTTGCTATATTATGCGCGTCAGTACAGAATATATCCGATGCGTGGCTTCCTGCATCGAGCGAGCCGGGTGGTATTGAATAGCGCTTTACAATCACCCGGCGGTTATCGCCCTAAAATGTAACTTTTCTGCCAATACAAGCTGATTTTCAGTTTCCACAGTGTCGAACATAGGGAACGTGCGGCATACCAAGCGCATCATACAGAGCCGTGGCAACGATTTCGTTGTAAGGCTCTTGTTTGTAAATACCCGATCCCGCTTTTAAGAGAATTCGTTTTCCGTCCGCAATGCGCCAGCGTTTTTGTAAAAAGCCGTCCGAGGTATTGCAGGGGGAACACAAATCCGGCTGTGCTGAGAGAATCCCCTCGCCAAGCAGAGCGCGTCCCACATCGTCAGAAAAGTCGTTCTCGTAGGAATTTACGTCGTGCCAGTTCTGTGGGGCATCGCAAGGCATGACCCAATACTGGTCTGAAAGGCTCAGCCCGCTGCATTTGACAAGCAGAAGTTCGGCGTAAGGAATATGCAGCGTTTCCAAGGCGTGCTCCAGCCCGAAACGGCTTGCCGGGATACCGCGCCCTGCCCACCATTTGCGCAGGGACAGAACATCAAAGCTGCCATCGTTATGCTTTGCGTCAAGTGGAATCCTCTGTGCCGAAAGAACCTCTGCCACATCAAGAATATCGCCGGTCTTTTCAGCTATTTCAATGACAGCCACTTGATGATTGCGCTGCATCAGGAAAAATTGCACTCTGCTCACCTGCCTTACCTTATAGAACGATTATACTCTATCCGGCTGGTCTTTGCAATCTGCGTTTTTGCCGCAGCGTCAATCCTTTTCTGTACACCAAGGGGGAAGTATATCTTTTTTGGGGGAAACGGGGTAACGTCTATGTTTTCCCCCACACCCCCTTTCAGACAGCTGAAGTGACAAAAAGCCTGCTGAAACAAGAATATCGTTACTCTACGCCTTTACCATCGGTAAGGGCGTTTTTTATTTACACCAACGGAGGAAGTCAGCAATGAGATTACCCGCAGAGAACATCAAGACCGCCCGCGAGGTCCAGCTCGTGGATTTCTTAAACACCTACCGTCCCGGAGAGCTTGTGCGCAAATCCAGAGATGAGTACTGCACAAAATCGCACAGCAGCTTGCGGATCACGCCAAGCAAGAATCTGTTCCACTGGTGTTCCCAGAGCAAGGGTGGCAGAGGCGCGCTGGATTATCTGCTGACGGTCGAGGGAATGAGTTTTCGCTCAGCGGTAATGCTTTTGAACGAGATGGAGTTTGTTCCTTTTCAGCAGGCCAGAGCTGCTGCCGTGGAAAGTAGCAGAACGCGCGAATTTACATTGCCGCGTCCCTACAAGAACACACAGGCAGCGACCGCCTACCTGATGCACCGCGGCATCAGCCCCAAGGTGCTGAGCTACTGTGTGGACAGCGGCATCCTGTACCAGACCACGCGCGGCAACTACCGCAACTGCGTTTTTGTGGGCAAGGATGAAGGCTGCGTTCCGCGTTCTGCCTTTCAGCGCGGCTGTCAGGGAACGTACCGCGGTGATGTCACCGGCAGCCAAAAGAAGTACGGATTTCTGATGCAAGCGGAAAACCCGGACTGCGATACCGTGGAGCTGTACGAAGCCCCGATTGATGCCATGTCCGGCGCAACCTTGCGGCAATATACGGACATCGGAAAGTGGCGCAGTGTGCATTATCTGGCGCTGGGCGGGCTGAACTATCTGCCCATCGACTACTTTTTACAGCAGCACCCGCAGGTGAAAAATGTGGTGCTCTGCTTTGACCGTGATGAACCGGGGCTGCGCTTTGCCGAAACGGTTGCCCAGCGCCTTGCCGAGCGCGGATTTAATGTAGAAAAGCGGCTGCCTGCCGTTGGCAAGGACTACAACGAAAGCCTTATCTGGTACAAGCCAAAGATTGAAAAACAGCGAGGTGAGCGCGTATGAGAACCATAGCGATTGCCAACCAAAAAGGCGGTGTGGGCAAAACCACGACCGCCGTAAACTTGGGTGTAGCGCTGGCGGATATGGGTTATAAAGTTCTGCTGGTGGATGCCGACCCGCAGGCCAGTCTGACCCGATACCTTGGCTGTTCGCAGAGGAACAAGGGTGCGTCCCTGAAGGAGCTGATTGAGGCTGCCTGCAACGAGGTGGACCCGCCCGATGTTGTTATCCAAACCGATGAAAATGTAGATATCATTCCCGCCAACATTCAACTTTCTGATTTGCAGCGAAGTTTGACAAATACCTTTATGCGCGAATGCGTAATGCAATGGGCGTTGGAACCATTTCAAGGGCAATACGACTATTGCCTGATTGACTGTATGCCGGAACTCGGCAACCTTGTCACTGCCTCTCTTGCCGCCGCAGACAGTGTTTTGATTCCTGTACAGCCGCAGATTCTTGATGTCGAAGGTCTTGCCAGTATCACTGGCACCATCCTTAAGATTCGCAGGAAAATCAATCCGAAACTGGAGATTGACGGTGTCCTGATTACCATGGCAGACCATCGTACCAATATGACACGGGATATGATCAAAGCCATTCACACAAGCTATGGTGCGCACACGCGCATTTATCAGGCGATTGTTCCGCGCTGCACCAGAGTCAGTGAAAGCCTTACTTGTTCGGAGAGCGTACTTCGTTACAGTAAGAAATGCCCGGCGAGTACTGCTTACAGAGCATTGGCAAAGGAGGTGGAAAAGGGTGCGAGATCTCGCGAAAAACATCCGTCTGCCCTCGATAGATGACTTGTTTTCCACCGAGGAAGAACGACAGGACACCAAGCTAGAGAAAATCCAGCTCCTGCCGCTGTCTGAGCTGCACCCCTTTGAGGGGCATCCGTTTCAGGTGCGCGATGATGAGGAAATGGACAAGATGGTGGACAGCGTCAAGGAATATGGCGTAATGAGCCCCGCCATCGTTCGCCCGCGCAGGGACGGCGGATATGAAATTGTAGCCGGGCACCGCCGCTGCCACGCCAGCCGGCGCGCCGGAGTGGACACCATGCCCTGCATTGTGCGGGATATGGACGATGACACTGCCATTATTTTGATGGTGGATTCCAACTGCCAGCGTGAGCATATTCTGCCAAGCGAAAAAGCCAAGGCGTACCAGATGAAGTTGGAGGCAATCAACAGAAAGCTCGGTAGACCGTCAAAAAATAATTCGGCCCAAGTTGGGACAAATTTCCGTGCCGATGAGGTTGTAGCACAAGGATCAGGAGAAAGTAGAAACCAAGTTCAGCGTTTTATCCGTCTGAACAAACTGACCCCTGACCTGATGCAGCTTGTGGATGACGGCAGACTCAAGACCACCCCTGCGGTGGAGCTGAGCTACCTGACACCGGAGGAGCAGGAAGAATTCCTCTCTTATATGGAAGAGGAAGGCTGCACGCCGTCTTTGTCCCAAGCGCAAAAACTCAAAGCTGCCAGCAAGGAGAGCGTTCTGACAAAAGACAAAATCCACGGGATTATGTCTGCCCGTTCCCCCAGCGTAAAGCCGCGCGAGCCGCAGCTCACGATTGCTGTTTCCAAGGTCGAGCGCTATTTTCCCAAGGGCTTTTCCTCCGAACAGATGGAAAGCACCATCCTGAAACTTTTGGAAAACTACTACCGCAAGCGGCAGGATTACGAGCGATGAGGTGGCAGTATGACAAGAGTTTTGGTCGTAGAACCGGGCTACTGCCCCTATCAGGCTGCCTTTGACAGCCCGCAGGCGGCGATTTCCGAAGTGATCGAGGGCGACAGTTTGCTGCTGAAACCGTTCGGCACATCGAAAATCGGCGTTGTGTGCAGCAAAAATCAAAGCCGGCTGAAATACAACAGACAGCTGGAAGATGGCAGCACCATACGCGGGCGGTTTCTGGTTTTTGGACTCAGTGAGTCCAAAATGGTGGGGCTTTCCAAGGAACAGGCGGAGCGCTACAATCGGCTTCTGTTCTTCCCGCAGGTGGAGGATATGCTGTCCGGTGATTTGCCGGTTGCCAAGGTCCGTCCGCCGGATGAGCGCTTTGGAAGTAAGATCTCTTTTTGGGAAAGGTTGCGCCGATAATGAGTCTTACTTGGTACAATTTTGTCTAAACTTCTACGCGAATTATGGGATATCTTTTATATGCTTTCAAGACGGTCATCGTATTTCACGTAGAACTTCGGACGTTTTTGTACCAAGTTATACGTGAAAGCTGCATGTTAAGCGTTGTTGAAGGTACCCTTAGAAAATTGGTGGATGCCGGGGAACTCAAACAGGAAGGTGCCGGAAAATCGACTTACTACATCAGATTGCAATGAATCCCTTACACTATACGGCTTTCCCTTAGTACTCGGATATATTCCGCTGAAAAGCCTTACCGGCAGCAAGGCAGAGATAGACAAACGCATTGCGGAACTGAATCAATACCATGGTGCCGACAAGGCGCAGATTGCCGCGATGGAAGCAGGCTCGTTGTTTGGCTGGCATATTCCCGCTGCAAACCCGAATATGTACGATGAAAACAGCCTGCCCCGCAGAAGAAAAAAAGGAGAATCACCGAGATGAATCAATATGATAATGTCATCGGCTATATCGAATATCTTGACAATGGCGGATGTGTTCAGGAGCGCATTCCGTATGTCGATGCAGAGGAATTCAAAACCAGAATTTATGCTTCGTTGTATTGCGGCGAACCCTTCATTCCGGTTGTGTTTCCGGAAAATCTGAGCCAGCCCCTTACCTTTGAAAAGGGCACCATTTTTCCGTGGGGGCTGCGAAGTGAAAAGCATGAGCTGCTGCCGTATGAAATCTACCAGACCAACGACCGGAAGATTGCGTTTTTACGGTATGACTACACCAAAGACCATATAAATGCTGCATCCTATAAGCTGGTGTACCGCGGGCAGATGGAATACTGGCAGACGCTGGACAGCCTTTACTGCCTGCACAATCAGGAAAACCGCCCCAACGGCAGAAAGATGCGCTCTTTGTCGGTCAGCGATATTATTGTGATGCATGAGGGTGGTGAGGCACACGCCTATTATGTGGAGCAGATTGGCTATAAACAGGTGGATGACCTGCTGCCGGGGCTGGAACAAGCAAAAAAACGCAGCGCAGAGCGGGGCAAACGATAACACAATTAGCTCAGCAAGGAAAATACACCCATAAATGAATTGGATTTTCTTTGTTGGCTTTTCTATCATGAAATCATTCACATTTCGTTCGTTGATTTTTTTGTGGCAATTCGATATAATACCTATAGGAGTGATACGATGATACTTCAATATTTTGTTACCGAGGAAGCATCCGGGAAAATAATCCCCATTGAAATCGATCGAGCTACCATCACCGATCTTGCCACTACGAGATCCTGCTGGCAAAGCGACTGGACGAGTGATTTCATCAGCGATCCCAACTTAGAGAAATACGCAGCGAAAACCGATGAAGGCGAAATTGTCGCCTTGGGTGCATACAAAGAAGATGAAAGCGGTATTTCTATTTATATCGTTGATATTGAAGCTCATCCTGAGATCAACCCTACTATCTCCCAACCCAAAAAATATCTTGGCATTGGTCGCATGATGATTGCCTTCGGCATTCAACTGTCCATTGATGCCAGCCTTGGCGGCATTGTCACCTTTGCCGCCAAAACCGATGAATTGCTGGAACATTATATAAAGGACTTTGGCGCAATTCCCATTGCACAGCCTATGTCCGGCGGTCCCAAGTTGTTAATGATTGCTGACGAAAGCGCACAGGAGATTTTCAGCACCTATCTTTCATGAGGAGGAACGCTTATGCAAAAGGATAAAACCGAGCTCGAGGTCGCGCGAATGACCAAGGAAAACATTCAGTATCTGGATGTCTTTTTTGCCGTATGCAAACGGTATAAGGTTGATTACTACCACGCCACCGAAAAGCAGCGCGCGTTCATTGATGCGGTTGCAGCACACGAATTTTCCATGAAACAAGCGCACGAAAAAGGGCTGAACCGTTCCTCGGTTCCCCCGTTTATGGGCATCAAACGAAGTGAACGCAGCAACAACCGCCCCGCATAAAATCAAATCACGCGAATGGAAAGCTCTGCACAGCAATGTGCAGGGCTTTTTTATTACCGCAAAGGAGATGAAACCGATTGGCGAATTACCAAAATATTTTACGGCAGGCGCATCAGGCGATTGCCGATGTGGCAGACAATGCCGACAGTTGGCGGGCGTTTTTGCGTTCAGCCGCGTATACAACACATTACGCCTTCCCGAATCAGGCACTGATTTACAGCCAGCGCCCCGGTGCCACCATGCTGGCAGACATCGACACTTGGAACCGTACTGCCGGGCGCTGGGTCAACCGCGGTGCGCGCGGCGTCGCGTCCCTTGGCACCGGCAATATGGCAGGCAATGTGCGGTATCTGTTTGACATCAAGGATACCCACCCTGCCGGTAAAGACTCCAAGCCATTGGGCTGGCAAATCACCGATGCCAACCGTTATCCGATCCTGCAAGCCTTGCAGGAAAAGCACAACGCCGAGAGCCTGCCGGAAATCTTTGGTTTGCAAGCAGCCTTGTTTGTGGCAGAGCACGGCAAACAGCTGGACGCCGATTTACAGAATGCCGTGATCGGCAGCACGCTGGAATGGGCAAAGTCGCAGGAGCAAAATGCGATTTTTGCCAACCTCATCACGCAGAGCGCCGTCTATATGGCGGCAGTGCGCTGCGGTTTGGGCGACAGTGCCGTGCCGCAGGACGCCTTTGCGGACATTGATCGCTTTGATACCGAATCCACGGTTTTGGCGCTTGGCAATGCCGTCAACCGCGCAGGGCGGCAGATGTTTGCCGAAATCGGCGCTGTCGTCAAGAGCATCGACAGTGTTGCCAAGACCCAGCCAAAACAGTATGATGAAAATGTAATCAAGACGAACCAACAGGAGGTGCAGGATCATGGATATGATGAATTTGAACGGGTATCTGGTGCCCAAGATGGCAATGAAGGAAACGCACAGACCGCCGGTCGGGAGAATCGGTCTGCAGCGGGAGAAATTCCTTCAAGAGAGCCACTCTCTGCTGTACGACAAGATGCTGCTGGACGGGACACTGTACAGCGACCTGAAACAGACCGAGCAACGCTATTGGGAGCAGGTGGAGCAGACCATCACGAAGCTGCTGGTCAGCAACCCCGCACCGGACAGGAAGAACGACCCGTTGGGTTGGACGGCGCACATGAACAGCCTGCAAGCGCAGGCAGCGGAACTGGCGATGCCCATCGTGACGAGCCTGTAAATATCAAACCCCAAACAGCGGAGAGCGAACCATCGCCCTCCGCTGTTTCTGTTTCCGTCGCGCAGGAACTGCCGGAAAGCGTGGGGCGCGGCGACCTTGCCGAGGAAACTGCCGCCGCAATGGGGCTGCCCTCCCCCGAACAGCAGCAGGAAACCATCCGCCAACTGCAACCCAGCGCAAGCTGGCAGTCGCTCATCAAGGATGACGGCTCCAATATTGACGAGCAGGACATTGTCGATGAAAAAACTGGCAGTATTTACCCTTGCACTGGCGCTCTCGGCGGCACTGTCCACCACGGCTTTTGCCGCCGATGATAGCCGTAAGGTGGAAGTCACAGCGCATATCGACCCCACCTACACCGTGACGATTCCGGCGAATACCACGGTGAAGTTTGACGCCGAGGATACCTCTTTCGGCAAAATCGAGCTAACCAAAGCCCAGTTTGACCCCGACAAGTCCGTTAAGGTTGTGCTTTCCGCCAGCGGCACACTGAAAAACGCCGCAGATACCAACAAAACCCTTCCGTATAAAATTCTGAACGGCAATACTGAGTTTACCTCTGCCGCCTATACAACGGCAGGTGACAGCACCGCACTGACCATTCATATTGCGCAGGCTGATTGGAACGCCGCCCACGCGGGCGATTACGCGGGCACCGTAACCTTTACGATTTCCTACCAGTGAGGTGACGCCTGTGAAAAAACTTGCAGGGCTGCTTTGTGCGTTGGCACTGCTGTGCGGCTTTTGCCTGCCGGTTTGGGCCAATGATACCCAAAGCGCCACCATCACCGCCACTGTGCCCGCCGCCCACACGCTGACCGTGCAGGGCGAGGGCGTGCAGGTGTTTTGCAATGGGCAAAGCGGCACATCCTTTACCGTAGAGCGCCTGAGCCGCCCGCAGCTGCTGCTACACGCCGAGAGCGGCAAAACCATCACGCAGGTTTTGCTGAACGGGCAGGACATTACCGCCGCCGTGCAGGGCGGGCGGTACACGCCGGAGCCGGTGTATCAGGAGCTTTCGCTGGTGGTCATCACCCGCGATGCTGCCGCCACGGCAGGCGACACCTACACCCTGACAGGCCGCGTTACCCGCAGCGGCACACCTGTGCAGGGCATAACGCTGGAACTGCGCAGCACGCTGAAAACCACCGTGACAGACGCAGACGGACGCTTTACCTTTACGGATGTTCCCTGCGGCAAGCACAGCCTGACCGCCTTGGAAAACGGCAACTTGGCGGGGTATCCGGAATTTATCCTGTTTGAGGACGCCAACACAAATTTCAGCCTGAACAATGGCGTGTACCATGTGGCTGTCAACAAAAGCGAGGCGGGTGTTGACCTTGCCCTGCACCTGACCGACACTGACGCTATGGAGCTTGCGGCAGTAAGCGGTATACCGGCCCCCGCCGCCAACAGCACGCAAACGCCCGCGCCAAGTGCGACAGCTGCACCGTCCGCCACTCCGCAGCCTGTGCTGCAGCGGATAATTCCCCAGACCGGCGACAATACCCCTCTGGCGCTGCTTATCCTCCTTTGCGCCGCCAGCGCTGTTGCCTTCATACTGCTGTGCGTCTATAAGCGCAAAAAGAAGCAGTAATGATTCTATTCATCACATTTTCAACCCGCATTTTCCGGCCACATGATTTTCCATTCAAAATACTCTTCCTGCGTGATTTCGCCGCTGAGTAGTTTCTGTTGTATCCAAAGCACAAGAAACCGGCTGTATCGTTGGAGCGCAAGCTGAATTATAAATGCGAAGAACGGCTGCTGGCAAAAGAATGGTACGAGCATCAGCTGGCAGACTACCCGGATGTGTTGACAGTTGAGCAGGTCTGCGAGGTCACAGGCTACAAACGCCACACGATTCTAAAATGGTGCAGCAAAGGACAGCTAAAAACAATTCTGCAAACACCCAAGTATATGATTCCAAAAGTGTGGCTGCTGGAATTCGTGACCTCCGACTTTTTCAACGAGATCAGCCGAAAATGTGGAAAACATTACACTGCAATCAAAGAAATTGGTGATTTACGAAAAGATAGATAGCGATTCAGAATGGCATTGTGATAATATTCTGATTGTTTCATGCAGAGCGTAAGCCAAGAACGCGGTGACCATTATATACTAATCAAATAGGACTGCCCCACAACATGATGTGAGGCAGCCCTATTCGTTTAGTAAGCTATTATCTGTCTTTTTCGTTCTTAAACTGAATTTTTGGTATGACAGAAAGAATCGCAGTCTTTTCCTGTTCCTGCAAATATACTGGGTTCAGCTTGGATTTTGTATAGCTTAAGTAGCTATTTGAAGTTCGTTGCATCAGCAAATCCGTAAAAAATCTTTCCCAGCTAAAATAGTGCAAGCTGTCCACATACTTCTCCGGCGATTCCAGAATCTTGCTGATTTCACTGTCTTCCAGCAACCCGGAACGAAGGATAAGCCATTCAAAAGATTCCGGCAGATAAACATGGAAATTCTGCTGAACTACGGCCAGACCCATAATGCGCTCCATTTGCGACCCGAACGCTGCACCATCAGCGATTACCAGAACTTCTTGTTTGGTTTCATCCAACAGCAGCTTGAAAATATTTGATTTTCCGCTTGCAGATTTGCAGTTAATGCCATTATCTGTGCAAACCTTTTGAAAGAATTGGTATCCTGAATTTGAATCTTCCGTAATCACCTGTGTCGGTTTCAAGGTGTTTGTTCCCATTGACTTTCCGTAGATTTGGAAAAATTCATTGTAGGTCTGCTTTAAATCTCCAAAATGCTTAGAAGTCCGAATACCGTAAATTTCTGTCACACTATATGGCAGAGTTTCCAGACTTTCTCTTGTGACAATCACATAATAATTGTCTGTTTTTTGAATTGCTGCAGCAAATTCTTTTGACGCCGGAAATGCGTTTCCCTCATCAATGAAAACAATACTCTGGGAAAGCGCTGAAAGCTGTTTTTCCCACTGCCGCCCGGAAAGCACCGCACAATTCTTTTCGCACTGCAGAACGATGCCGCTGTCCGGACCAAGCTCGGCATATTCCTGTATCATTTCGACAAGCGTGGTTTTGCCTGTGGCACTATCCCCGCGCAGAATTGTGATATTCCGGCGTATTTCAAAATCAAACTTGATTTTCTTGTTCTGTACAATAACCCAATATGCTCCTACCATAAAACATCCTCACACATAAAGTCCTGCAATCGGGATAAGCTCCCGCATGGAATGAACAATCTGGTCTGTATTCAAGATATGGATTGTAAATGGCTCACTTCCAAAGTTCATAAGGTGACGGAGATTGATGGTAACATCCCGGTTTTCTGCAATTTTTAGCAGCCACTTGGCACAATTATCTCCACAGGTTGAAGCGTTGAATACCTTATCCGGCTCATTGGCAATCAGAATCAGCGTTTTTACGCCGCCGGACAGCTGTACCGGAGGAATTTTTCCCAGTACAGGACTGTCGATTACACCACTATCCAGAACGGTGGAATGGTCTACATCCTGAATCATCTCACGGGAAAGTGAATCGGTAATCCACGCATTTTCATAGGTGTTTTTGAAATAAATGGCCGTATTGTATATCACATTCGGCATATCACCGTAAAAGACATTGAGCATACCAGTATCTTCTCCTATTACAGTGGTTGACACTTTTATTATTATCATTGTAAGCGTTCTTTTTGATGAATGTCAACCCTTTTTATAGTGACTTTAAGAGAAAGAAAATTTTCAACATTGACAAACCCACGCAGTTGAAAATTCTAGAATATACCAAATGACACTCAAACACTTATCGAGGTAGTCGAACAATCAGTTTCCCTATTTGAGAATATCTTCTGGGTTTTGTTCTTTGCGCATCGGAAACACAAAAAAGAAAATTTTGAGAAAACAGCGCAATTCAAAACATTGCAAATCTTACCAATAGACTATGAAGAGAGGTTGTGTTTCGTAGCCTTGACAAGATGAATACCGTAGATGGCATCGAAAAACTGTGCTGCGCATTGGGAGCAAGCCGAGGCAGTCATCATCGGTGCAGGATCCGGTCTTTCCACATCAGCCGATTTTGTTTATATGTGAGAACGCTTTGAAAAGCATTTCTATGACGGTATAGTTGCCGACTATCCTCAAACAGTTTGGATAGACATTCAGGTTGATGTCACAGGAATAATCATAAAGTGAAAAAACACACAGCTACTGTGGAGCTCGATGTTCAATTGTCATTATCGCCATAGAACAGTTTGGATTGGTTTTATACTGTGCAGCGTTGAGTTTAGGGGGGGCAACGATTTGATAACGCAATGCTACTACTCGTCCAACCAAAGAAGCTATTTCCGAATATCGTTTCCGGCTATTGCTGCTATCGGAAAGTGGCAACTCGGAAACACGCAAAGACTCTGCTATTGATTTAGCAGAGATCTTTTGGCACTTGGTAATATTTTCCGGCTTTGAATGGGTTATAGGGTACCCTCTATATTGTAAGTAATCGTGCTATTCTCTTGATTACAATCAGACAATTCAAAAAAATCGAAAATGTTAAAGAGTATACTGTAACGCTTCCGATAGAATGCAGTACGGCAATGCAGCTTTGCGGCAAAGTCCCAGATAAAGGCACAAGCGCCAGTCCTATGAAAAGAACTACTAAATCTGCAATGGACAAGCAAGATAAATATAGGATGATGTTGATTGTCTCGTTGAACACTGTACCGTAGGCGGGATAATCCTTTTCCTTTTTAGCATTTCCACTGGCGATTGCACCTAATGTGGCAAATAATAATCCAAGCAAAATTGAAATTGCCGTACATACCGTTTCCAAAACGCTCGTACTAATTGGGGAAATTAGCGTCAGACCAATGCCAAAGCTAATTGGTGTTGCCATAAAAATTACGCGATGGCCTAGAGAAGAAAGCATTTTCCAGTAATCACATGCAATTTCACGGATATTCAGAAAAGAGTTTTCCTTTCGTAAAGAGTAGCGTACGATCAGCAAGAATGTGATTGCAAGAATCAAGACGCCACAAAAACGTATTTCACTCATGATAGCTCCTCCGTTAGCGTCTTGAAATTACATGAATAGTCATATCCATTTTTTGAATATATTCTGTTGCACGTGCACATAAGTACGAAATGATTGTGCTCTCGTCAGCATGGCCGTTCTCTTTTTCGTATTGGCTGGGTATGTATTCGAGAATGCTCAGATTATCGTATTTGTGCAGATTAACGGTTCTTTCTTTACCATCTCCGATGTCTATTGTTGCAGTAACATTGTCGTAAGATATGCCACTTTCTAATTCGAAAATTGCAGACTTGTCTAAACCGAAATAGATTAAACGCTCAATAAAAGTACTGGCTGTTCTTCCAAGAAAAGATGACAAGACTCGTTCTTCCTTGGCATAAGAAATCTCACTCAGTTGGTCGCTGTTGTCTTCCGAGGTGCGATTACGGGTCAATTTCAACCGTTTGAGTGTACCTAAATCAAAAAAGGCTTTTAAGAATTCACTGGGAGATACATTACACGTGTGAAAAGTTGCGTTCATTTTATCTTTGGCAAACTCATTTATCATCTTACAGGTGATAGATTTGGCACCGTATATCCCCATGGATTGGAAAAGGATTAAGCCCTTGTTAATGGGTTCTGTTGACGTCTCTTTTTTGGGAATAGCAACAAATACAAAGAAAGGAACCATTCCTGCTTGATTCTTTTCAATTGAACCAACTCGTTCGTGAGATGTTGCATCGTATATGTCGCTTTCTATCCCATAATTTCCCGAATGTATGCAAGCAGCAATGTAAGAGAATTTGTCGGTTTCTCCGCGCCAATTAGGGTTTGTTTCAATATAATATAACTTCTTTTCGGATTCAATAGTTTCCATTGTGCGGCGAACTGCAAAAAAGTCTTCAAAAAAATCTATTGCCTGAGAGTATTGCGTATCATTGTATTGAACAGGGGCATTCAGCCCTAAATAACAGCTATTCTTGCCCGATCGGAAAAAGTAGAAGCTGGAAACATATAAACCCAAACTCATTTAAAAGCCTCCTTTTGTGTACACAATCCTATGAGTACTATGCTCTTTGTTACAGAAAAAATGTTTGTAGATAGAAAAACTCTTTTATATGTGTAGATCATCACAATCTGGCCACATGATCTTCCACTCAAAATATTCTGCCTGCGTAATCTCCCCAGCATACAACTTCTTTTGAACTGCAGCCCAACCCTTTAGAAAATCATCCAAAATCGTATCATCGAACCACATGGCTACCGGGGAGCGCGGCGGCCAGCTATCGTTATCATCGTAGTGCAGCGCAAGGTCTGGGTTGGCATTATACCGTGCTGTGCCGCGCTCGGTGGGGACCAGTTTGATAACGCCGGGCTGCTCCTCGTCCAGCCAGAAAAGCTGCTCCAGAATATCATTCGCCGGGCCGTTTCCGCCATCGGAAAGTGCCAACGGGGAAACACGCAAAGCCTCTGCTATTTGATTTAGCAGGGGCTTTTTTGGTACACGATAGCCCATCTCGTACTGCGCAATGCGGTTTGCGCTGAGGTCGACCAACTCGCCCAACTCTTTCTGGGTCATGCGGCGGTGCTGGCGGATGCGCTTGATTTTCTCTCCGATGTTCATTTTGTTCACTCTCTTTGCAGGATTTTCCTTATTGTACCACACCATAACATAAAAGCGCAAGAAAAAAGTAACAATTTTGCGAAAACTATTGACATTCGCATAAAAGCGCAGTATTCTATATTAACATCGCAAATATGCGAAAGTTTAAATTCAAGGATGGTGATCGAATGGATTGTAAAGAAATCAGAGAAATGTACAAGCTCATGTTTGCGGAGTACCCGGACATTGTAACGGTCAAGGATCTGCAAGCCATGCTGGGCATCAGCCGCCATGCAGCCTATGACCTGCTGGGGGATGGCGAAATCAGCTGCATCCGGCTGGGAAACGCCTACAAAATCCCCAAAATCAATGTGATCAATTATGTTCTGAAAAGTCCGTGCGGTCAGACCCGCGTGAGCGCGTAGGTGAAAACCTTGCTTTTGGCGAGAGCCCCGCCCGGAGAGTGAATCAGATTTGATTCACTTTTCAGAGGACAAGGCATAAAAGTGAATCAGTTCTGATTCACTCGCAGTAACCGCCCAAATCCGCCCGGTGTGGGGCAGATGCCACACGCAGCACACGGATACGAAACAGCCAGAACACCCGCCGTCTGGCGCGCTTGTGGGGCTGTGGGGCGGCGTGAGCCGTACAACTTAACACTGGAGAATAAAACTTACTACACACAAAAAGACGATAGTATGAGATAATAGATATATACCAAAACAGAAAGGACGATGCGAATGAATTATGAAAAACTTCCCAAAACGATCTCCGCCGAAGAACTGCTCTCCACGCCGCTGCCGCCGGTCAAGTGGATCATTCCCGATTTGCTCCCAGCCGGTCTTGCACTGTTTGCCGGCCCCAGCAAAGCGGGCAAAAGCTGGCTGACCTTGTGGCTGTGCTTGCAGGTCGCGCAGGGCAAGCCTATGTGGGGGCGCGAAATAGAGCCGCACACCGTTCTTTATCTATCGCTGGAGGACACCTTCAACCGCCTGCAAAAGCGCTTGCTCCAGCTTGTGGGCAGCGAAGAAGCACCCGAACGGCTGGTCATGCAGACGGAATGCAGCAGCATCGGGCAGGGGCTGGAAGAACAGCTCACCAGCTTCCTCTATCAGCACCCGGACACCGGGCTGATTGTCATCGATACCTTGCAAAAGGTTCGTTCCAACGACCAGAACAACAGTATGTATGCCAGCGATTACAAGGAAATCAGCGCCTTGAAAGCACTGGCTGATAAGTACAATGTCTGCATTTTGCTGATCCACCATCTGCGCAAACAAGCCGCAGACGATCCGTTCCAGCAGATTGCAGGCTCCAACGGTCTGATGGGTGCATCGGACACCAGTTGGGTCATGCAGCGCAAGCGTATGAGCCAGACCGCCAGCATTTTGGTGACCGGGCGCGATATGGACAACAAAACACTGCGTCTGCACGAAGAAAACTGCGTTTGGATTCTGGACGAGGAAGAAAGCACAGAACAAATTGCGGCGAAGGCGGTTCCCGGATATATTTGGAAAGTGGCTGACTACATCGATAGTGTCGGAACATGGCAGGGCACAGCTACCGAACTGCTTTCTGCAGCCGATGTTGAGGGCGTTTTGCCCCACCAGCTGACCCGAAAAATCGTGGAACACTTCGATACCGTGTTTACGCCAAGAGGTATCCGCTATGAAACCCACCGCACCTCGCAGGCGCGGCAGATGAAGTTCTCCCATGACGGAAATGACGCAGATGACGCTAATGACGCTGAAATTGACATAACCCAGCTTTTCAAATGGGATATCTCACAAACAGCGTCATCAGCGTCATTAGCGTCACAAAGGTCGCGTAAGGAGAGCAAGCATGGGCGAAGTGTTGCCACAGGGCAACACGCCGAAAAGCCTACGGGGACAGCCCCGAACCCCTGTGAGGCTGCTGGCGCATGAGAAGGCGCTGCGTGGGAATCAATGTCCGCGTCAGCGTCACAGAGAAACGAAAAATGACGCTGATGGCAAAACGATGCGGGTTATCACTTTCGGAATACCTGCGCCAGCGGGCGCTGGGATATGAACCGGGCGGACATCCGCCCAAGGAGGTATTTAATGTATTGGACAAACTGGATGAAATTGCAGAAAACTGTCAACCGAGTGCAGGTGCTAAAATTACAGCCTGTGCAGATGAAATAAGGGACCTGCTCATTGGCGGTAACTAAGATTTGGGCAATCAAGGACAGCTTACAGCGCGTCCTTGATTACGCAGCCAATCCGGACAAAACCGAATACGATGCCCTTGCCCAGACACTGCACTACGCAGAGAACGATGCCAAGACCAAGCTGAACGAGAGCGCCCAGCTTGTCACCGGCATCCATTGCAGGGCAGACCATGCGTGGGAGGATATGCGGGCTGTACAGGAACGCTTTGGTAAAACAGACGGCGTGGTGGCGCTCCACGCCTACCAAAGCTTCCGCGAGGGGGAAGTCACCCCGGAGCAATGCCATGAGATCGGCGTGGCACTGGCCCGCAAGGTCTGGGGCGGGCGATTCCAAGTACTGGTCGCCACACACATGAATACGGATAATCTGCACAACCACTTCGTTATCAATTCCATATCGTATGTGGACGGCAAGAAGTACGAGCAGCGCCGCAGTCAGTATGCCGAGTTCCGGGCGGCATCTGACAAGCTGTGCCGTGAGTACGGCTTGTCGGTGGTGGAGCAGCCCAAGGCAAAGGAACCGGCACGGTACGCCCGAATGCGGGAAGCCATCGACCAAGCCTGTGAGGATGCCAGCACCGCCGAGGATTTTCACAGAGCGCTGTATCGGCAAGGGTATATTTTCGGCAGTGACCCCAACCGAAAGTATGCAACGATCCGGGCGCGGGATGGCGGACGCGCCATGCGACTTTATCGGCTGGGAGAAGAATATGATTTACCTGCCATAGATGACAGGCTTCGCGGAAATTACCTGTTGTATGGACCAAGGCTGTATGAGTTGAAACATCCGCCCCGGCAGTATACGCCGAAACGGTATCGCCCCAAGGATACCTATGCGGGAAAAGGTGTTCTCCAGATTTTCTTCGAGGTATTCTTCGGGGAATCCCAGATGCACCGCTTGTATCTGTACTACTGTTATCAGTTGGGCATCCTGCCAAAGAAACAACAGCCGCGCATCAACCGGCCAGAACTGGAAGCCATCTGGAAGAATATAGACAGGGTACTTGTAGAACACGCCTTTGTCCACGACCACAAGTTCCCATCGTTACAGGCAATTGTAGACTACCGCAAGGGCTTGTCCCAGCAGATAGAAAGCCTTACTGCACAGCGTGCCGAGGTCGTTAAGCAGATGCGCCGGAAAGATGCCCCGCCGGAATTGGCTGACCGTAGAGCAATGCTGACCTGCAAAATTATCGAACTCCGCAAAGAGGATAAAATCGCAGAGGGAGCAATCAAGCGTATTCAACGCACACGCGAATCCAACCGTATTGACCGGGAAAACAGGATGCCGCTGCATCCCAGACCACGCCGCCGCAGACGGGAACAGGAGCGCGAATGATGTCAGTTTGCACCCAATGTGCAGGACGGTTCTTGTGCAATTCTGTGAATAGCTTTGTACCGCGATTGCTGGTATCGTTGTACCGAACCCAAAATACAACAACTTGAAAAGGAGAGATGCCTATGGTAGCAGGACGCTTACAGGAGAAAAACGGATTTTATTACATCGTGCTGAGTTACACCGACTCGGCGGGCAAACGCCGTCAGCCGTGGATCGGCACAGGGCTGCCCGTCAAGGGCAACAAAAAGCGCGCCGAAAAAATGCTGGCAGAAACGCGAAAGAGTTTTACGATTCCCAAAGGACAGGTGTCCGAACTCAGCCCGGATATGGCATTCAGCGACTATATGCGGTACTGGCTGAAAATGATGCGGACCGCTGTAACAGAAACGACCTACTCGTCCTATTGCTTCAATGTAGAGAAACATATTATTCCCTACTTTGAACCGCTGGGCGTAACGCTGGCAGGGCTGCAGCCGCGCCAGATTCAGAGCTTCTATCTGCACGAAGCGGAAACGCTGAAAAACACCTCTATCCTGCGATTCCACGCCAATCTTCACAAGGCGCTGAAATACGCCGTGCGCATCGACCTGATCACCAGCAACCCGGTGGACAAGGTGGACCGCCCCAAGCCGCAGGCGTTCATGGCAAGCTATTACAGCGCCGAGGAAATGGAAAAGCTCTTTGAAGCCGCCCAAGGCCATAAGCTGGAACTTATCATCCAGCTTGCAGCCTTTTACGGACTGCGCCGTGCCGAGGTGATGGGGCTGCGGTGGGAGGCCATCGACTTTGAATCCAAGACGCTGACCATTCGCCACATCGTGACCAGCACCCGCATCGATGGCAAGAAGATTTTGGTAGAAGCTGACCGAGCCAAAACAAAATCCAGTCTGCGCACCTTGCCGCTGGTAGACCCGATTGCCGAGCGCTTGAAAGCCGTCAAAGAGCAGCAGGAGTACAACCAGAAAATCTGCGGCAACTGCTATAATCAAGAGTACCTTGGCTATGTATTTGTGGATGCAATGGGAAATCTGATCCAGCCGGATTCCGTGACAACAGGCTTTCCGCAGTTGCTGAAAGAGAATGGTCTGCGCAGGATTCGCTTTCACGATTTGCGCCACTCCTGCGCCAGCCTATTGCTGAAAGAGGGCGTACCGATGAAGCAGATTCAAGAGTGGCTGGGTCACAGCGATATTTCCACCACAGCCAACATTTACGCACATCTGGATTCGCAGTCCAAGAACCTCAGCGCCCGGACGATGGCTAACACGCTGACGCTGCCCGAAGCGCAGCCAATAAAGAAGTGGTAATTTGAACAGCGGCGGCATCTGAGAAATCAGGTGCCGTCTTTTTGCTGTCAATTTGTACCCAAGCTGCGGGAAGAATCTTGTGTAGTTCTGTGAATAGCTATTTGCCGCGATTGCTGGTATGATTTGTACCGAACCCGAAAATCACTACTTGAAAATAAAGGGGAGATGTTTATAAGAAAAGCAACGGAATTTTGCAAACTAGCAATAAAAAATCACTACCCAATGTAGAATTGAGTAGTGATACTTGGCGCAGACGGCGGGACGTAAAGCGCCGGGCACGGGCTGTTCGAATCCCGCCTTGCAGCCCTTGCATAGTTTGCTGTAAAAATAAAAAAGCAGCACCCTGCAAGGTGCTGCTTCTGGCGCAGACGGTGGGATTCGAACCCACGTGGCATTGCTGCCAAATTGATTTCGAGTCAATCTCGTTACGACCGCTTCGATACGTCTGCCTATTTAGCTTTTATCGCACCGCCCCGCACAGCGTTTGGAAAAATGCGAGATTTCGATGCAAGATAACGATGAAATGCTGGGTACGCGATACCCGATAAAGCCCGCCGTTATTGGATTTCCTGCGGACAAGGTGACCTGCCGGATGCAAACTTTCGAGTCAATCTCGTTACGACCACTTCGATACGTCTGCTTATTTGGTTTTACTGCATGCTACATGGGCAATATGGTTTGCGCCTTATTACATCTTACACACAACCACATAGCGCATTATAGTATACCAAACTTATCCCCTTTTGTCAATCAGAACAGCCGCTGCTTCTGCGTCGGGGTGGGGTCAAAGGGGGAATCCTCGTGGTGGCGGCGGATGAAGACCTGGCGGGTCTTTTCGGTGATGGACCGGCCGTTGTGCTTGGGCACCGTGTAGAACGTGCGGCTGATGTTATAGTATCCCCGCAGGTGCTGCACCAAAAACTGCGCCACAGCGGGCAGGCAGTCGGTGTCGTCGATGTCCTCATAATTATAGTCGCCGTAAAAAAAGGTCACTTCATCGCTGCCGGCGTGGAGAGTAATGCCTTTTTCATCCAGCACTACCTCGCTGATGACGCTTTGCAGCAACCCGGCGGTGCCGTTTTCGGCGGCCAGTTTGGCGGCGCGGGGGCGCTGCTCCAGCGGGACACTCTGGGGATCCAGCTTCTCGGTGCCGCGCTGGCCCACTTCCAGCAGGATGTCCCGCATCATACGGCTTTCCAGCAGGGGCTTGATGCGCTCCTTGGCGCGTGCCTGTTCTGTTTTATTTTGAATGGTAGAAATCAAACCCATGCCGCTGCGGCCTCCTAAACCAATTTCGATACATAGTTAGTATATCATATAATACGACTAACTGCCAACTTTTTTTGCGCCCGGCGCCGAAATTTGCCATTTTACCGGGTAGCGTATATAATACATGTAGAATAATACCCACAAAAACCAAAAATCGAGGCAGTTATGACAGCGCAGGAAGCATTAAAAACCTATTTCGGCTACGATTCATTCCGTCCGGGGCAGGACACCGTGGTGTCGGCCCTTTTGTCCGGGCGGGACGCGCTGGCCATCATGCCCACGGGCGCGGGCAAGTCGCTGTGCTACCAGATCCCGGCGCTGCTGCTGCCGGGGCTGACGCTGGTGATCTCGCCGCTGATCTCGCTGATGCAGGACCAGGTCAAGGGGCTGAGCGCGGCGGGCATCCCGGCGGCATACATCAACTCGGCCCTGACCGAAAACCAAATCGCTAAGGCGTTGCAGCTGGCAGCCCAAGGCAGCTACAAGATCATCTACGTCGCGCCGGAGCGGCTGGAAAGCCCCACCTTCCAAAGCTTTGCCGCGTCGGCCGAAATTTCCATGCTGACGGTGGACGAGGCCCACTGCATCAGCCAGTGGGGGCAGGATTTCCGCCCCAGCTACCTGCGCATCCTGGACTTCATCGACAGCCTGCCCCGGCGGCCCATCGTCAGTGCGTTTACGGCCACAGCCACCCGCGAGGTCAAGGACGACATCGCCCAAACGCTGCGTCTGCGCGACCCGGAGATTGTCATTACCGGGTTTGACCGCCCCAACCTCTACTACCGGGTCGAGACCACCCGCCGCAAGGACGCCTTTGTGGCGGACTATGTGCGCAGCCACCCCGGCGAGAGCGGCATCATCTACTGCGCCACCCGCAAAAACGTCGATGCCGTGCAGGAAATGCTGCGGAGCGAGGACATTCCCGCCGCCCGCTACCACGCGGGCATGACCAACGAGGAACGCCGCCAGAGCCAGAACGACTTCATCTACGATACCGCGCCGGTCATTGTGGCCACCAACGCCTTCGGTATGGGCATCGACAAATCCAACGTGCGGTACGTCATCCATTACAACATGCCCCAAAGCATGGAGAACTACTACCAGGAGGCAGGCCGTGCCGGGCGCGACGGGCTGCCGTCCCAGTGCATTTTGCTGTTCTCGCCCCAGGACATCGTCATCAACCGCTTTCTGCTGGACCACAAGGAGAATGACGACCTGGACGACGAAGCCGCCGACCTGCTGCGGGCGCGGGATAACCAGCGCCTGCAGGCCATGACCAACTACTGCCAGACCACCGGCTGCCTGCGTAACTACATCCTGCGCTATTTTGGCGAGGAACCCGCCGAACCCTGCGGCAGCTGCGGCAACTGCGACCGCGAGTTTGAGGAGGTGGACATGACCGCCCAGGCCAAGTGGATGATCAACTGCGTAGCCGAGACCCGCGGCCGCTATGGCAAGGGTGTGGTGCTGAACACCCTGCGCGGCGCCAACATGGCCCGCCTGCGGGAGCTGGGCGCGATGAATTACCGCAGTTACGGCCAGCTGAAGGACTGCACGCGGGACGAACTGGACTGTCTGCTGGCCCAGCTGTTGGAGGAGGGCTACCTCGTCCAGACCGACGACCAGTACGCCGTGCTGCACATGGGCAACATTACGCCGCTGAAACAGGGGGCGCAGGTGGTGGTCAAGCTGCCGCCCAAGCCGGAACCCGCCGAAGCAGCGCCTAAAAAGCACAAGGCCGGCAAGGCGGCGCAGAAGGGCAAAGCTGCCCTGGCCGGCGACAGCGCCGATCTGTTCGAGCAGCTGCGCGCCCTGCGCATGCGGCTGGCCCAGGCCGAAAAGCTGCCGCCCTACCTGGTGTTTGGCGACAAGACCCTGGTGGACATGTGCGCCAAAGCGCCTCGCCAGCTGGAGGATATGAAAGAGATCTACGGCATGGGTGAGCGCAAGTTTGCCAAGTACGGCAAGCAATTCTTTGCTGCCATCGAGGATTACCGCCGCGAGCACCCAGAGGCGGAGTTTACGGGCGCCTGACAAAACTTAATTAAAAGAAAAACTGCCTGCTGCATAGTGCGGCAGGCGGTTAGTGTTTATGCGGAATGTTAGAAGATGCTCCCCGCCAGCACAGCGGCGCCGGCCACGGGCAGGGCGATGATGAAATAGAGGACCGTACCGGCGGTGCGCTTGATGAGGACGGATTTCAGCGGCTTGATGTAGGGGACGCCCTCCATGCCGGGGATGGCCCATTCTTTGCCGTGGGCGACCCACACCAGGTCCATACAGATGCCGTCGAACCAGTTCATCACGACGAGGAACAGCACCGCCTGCCAGTAGGCCGCTGTAAAGGTGGTCACACGGTTCCACACCGCAATAATAAGCACCAGCACCACCAGCATGATGATGCAGAACGGCACCATGAACCGCTTGCCGCGTTTCATCGTTTTGTCCTTGTCAGCCAGGCCGCGCCTGGCGGCTTCGTCGATAAAAGCCGGCGGGTAAAAATACAGGCAGTTCATGCCGTTGTCCTTCACGGCTGCCTTGACCATCAGGAAAAACAGCAGACAGTACAAAATCAGCTGGATTATAAGCAACATTTTCGGGGGCTCCTCTCACGAGCGGTTTGAATTGGCTAACCCAAGTATACTACGCCCCCGCCCGAAAGGCAATCGCACGGATTTTGCGGTGGTTGTAGAACTGTTTCCAGGGGGTATATATACTGTAAAACTAGAGAAACACCCAGGTGTTTGTAGGTGTCCGCAACTGTTTTTACAGTTTTACAAGCAGTTAAATATAACTTAGATATGTAATTTATATAACTGTTTATCTAGTTATTGAGTTTTAATAAAGGGGGGGGTGGCTGTTTTGCCAAAAACCGCCGCCGCAAAAAAGATGCGCCCTGCCAGGCGGCAGAGCGCAAGAAAATGCGGTTTACTAACTGTAGGGGCGGATGCAAGTATCGCCCCCTGCAAAAAACGGCAATTACTTATAACCGATATTACTCGTACAGTGGGAACTTCTTTACCAGCTCGGCTACGCGGGCGGCGACTTCATCCTTCTTGCCCTCGAAATCGAAGATGCAATCCGCGATGCAATCCGCGATGATCTTCATCTCTGCGGGGCCCATGCCGCGGGTGGTCACGGCGGGGGTGCCCACGCGCACGCCGCTGGTCACAAACGGGCTGCGCTTCTCGCCGGGCACGGTGTTCTTGTTGGCGGTGATGTGCACCTCGTCCAGGTTATGCTCCAGCTCCTTGCCTGTGCAATCCACGTCGGTCAGGTCGATCAGCAGCAGGTGGTTGTCGGTGCCGCCGGAAACCAGCTTCACGCCGCGGGCGGTCAGCTCGTCGGCCATGGCCTTGGCGTTCTCCACGATCTTGGCGGCGTACTCCTTGAACTCAGGCTTCAGGGCCTCGCCAAAGCAGATAGCCTTTCCGGCGATGACATGCTCCAGCGGGCCGCCCTGGGTGCCGGGGAAGATGGCGGAGTTGATGCGCTTGATGAGGTACTCGTTGTTGGTCAAAATCAAACCGCCGCGGGGGCCGCGCAGGGTCTTGTGGGTGGTGGTGGTCACCACGTCAGCGTAGGGCACGGGGTTCTGGTGCTGGCCGCCGGCCACCAGACCGGCAATGTGGGCCATATCCACCATCAGCATGGCGCCGTAGCCGTGGGCGATCTCGGCCAGCTTCTCAAAATCGATGGCGCGGGGATAGGCCGAAGCACCGGCCACGATGAGCTTGGGGCGCACCTTGGCCACCTGTTTGGCCAGGGCGGCGTAGTCGATGCGGCCATCCTCAGTGGAGACGCCGTAGGAGACGAAGTTGTAGTTTTTGCCGCTCATGTTCACGGGGGAGCCATGGGTCAGGTGGCCGCCCTGGGACAGGTCCATGCCCATGACGGTATCGCCCAGGTTCAACAGCGCAAAGTAGACGGCCAGGTTGGCCTGTGCGCCGGAGTGGGGCTGCACGTTGGCGTACTTGGCACCAAACAGCTTGCAGGCGCGGTCGATGGCGATCTGCTCCACCTCATCCACAAACTGGCAGCCGCCGTAGTAGCGGTGGCCGGGGTAGCCCTCGGCATACTTGTTGGTCAGCACACTGCCCATAGCTGCCATCACGGCGGGGGAAACAATGTTCTCGCTGGCGATCAGCTCAATGTTCTGGCGCTGACGGCCCAGTTCGCGGTCCATGGCCTCGCCCAGTTCGGGGTCAGCCTGCTTTACATAGCCAATGGTATCGATCATGTCCTTATACATACCCTTTACCTCCTGTTTTTCGGGCGGTCGCTTGCGGGCGGTGCTGCCCTTTCCCTCTCTATAATGAACAGACCTTACAGCGTGCCCTTGGTGGAAAGCACCCCGTCGATCCGTGCATCCTTGCGTGTGGCGGCGTCCAGCGCCTTGGCAAACGCCTTGAACATAGCCTCCAGCTTGTGGTGGTCGTTCTCACCGTACAGTACCTTTAAATGCAGGTTCATCATGGCTGCATAGCTGATGGCATAGAAAAACTCCCGCGCCATCTGCACATCCATGCCGCCGCAGCTCTGCCCGGCAAAGCTGGCATCATACACAAAGTAAGGGCGGCCGCCCAGGTCCACAGCGCACAGTGCCAGCGTCTCATCCATGGGCAGCAGGCAGCTGCCATAGCGCACCAGCCCGGCCTTGTCGCCCAGGGCTTCCTTGATGGCGGTGCCCAGGGCAATGCCCACATCCTCAATGGTGTGGTGGCAGTCGACCTCCAGATCGCCGCGGCACTGCACGGTCAGATCAAACAGGCCGTGGCGGGCAAACCCGTCCAGCATGTGGTCAAAAAAGCCGATGCCGGTGTGCAGGTCGGCTTTGCCGGTGCCGTCCAGGTCGATGGTCAGGGTGATTTGAGTCTCCCGCGTGTTGCGGGTCACAGTTGCGGTGCGTGCCATAGCGTTACCTCTTTACTCAACTAAAGTGTAAGATACTATTTACTATAACACGTCAAGTCCCCTGCGTCAACGGTGCAGGGCCGTTTTTGGCTTTGGATTCTTTTGCATTGCTGGCTAAAATCAAAAGGAACGCAGGGAAGCCTCCCTCTGGGAGGGAGAGAGCCTTTCCGAAGTCTCTCCCCCACCCGCTTTTGCGGGATTGCTTACGCAACCGGCCCCTCTGTCGCTGCGCGACATCTCCCCACACCGTGGGGATTCCACCCTTGCAGAGGGGGCCAAAATCCAGGCGCAATTTTAGAAACACTTGTAAAATTTATTTACGAAATCGCAACACATTTTGTCCTGCCTTGCGTTACAATAAAATCAGATTTCAACCTTTTAAGGAAGGGACAACACAACCATGGCAAAAATGATCGGGATCGATCTGGGCACTACCAACAGCTGCGCCGCAGTCATCGAGGGCGGTAAACCGGTGGTGATCCCCAATGCCGAGGGCCAGCGCACCACGCCGTCGGTGGTGGCATTCACCAAAGCGGGCGAGCGCCTGGTGGGCGAACCCGCCAAGCGCCAGGCCGTCACCAACGCGCCGCGCACCGTCACCAGCATCAAGCGCCAGATGGGCAGTGACAGCCGCGTGCCCATTGACGGCAAGTGCTATTCTCCCCAGGAGATCAGCGCCCTGATCCTGCAAAAACTCAAAGCGGACGCCGAGGCCTATCTTGGCGAGCCGGTCACCCAGGCCGTCATCACGGTGCCGGCCTACTTTAACGATGCCCAGCGCCAGGCCACCAAGGATGCCGGACGCATCGCCGGGCTGGAAGTCAAGCGCATCATCAACGAGCCGACCGCCGCGGCCCTGGCCTACGGCCTGGACAACGGCAAGGCCCAGACCGTCATGGTCTACGACCTGGGCGGCGGCACTTTTGACGTATCCCTGATCCAAATCGGCGATGGCATCGTGCAGGTGCTTTCCACCTGCGGCGATAACTACCTCGGCGGCGACGACTTCGATGCCCGCATCGTAAATTGGCTGACGGACAACTTCAAGGCTGCCCACGGTGTGGATCTGACCACCGACCGCGTGGCCATGCAGCGCCTGCGGGAGGAAGCCGAAAAGGCGAAGAAAGAGCTTTCCACCGCCACCCGGACCGAGCTGAACCTGCCGTTCATCACCACCGGGCCGGAGGGCGCACTGCACCTGCAGGCCACCCTGACCCGCGCCAAGTTTGAGGAGCTGTGCGCCGACCTCATCGAGCGGACCTCCCTGCCCGTGCGCAACGCCCTGAGCGATGCCCACCTGACCGCCAGCGACCTGGACCAGGTGCTGCTGGTGGGCGGCTCTACCCGCATCCCGGCCGTGCAGGCCAAAGTTATGCGGATGACCGGGCTGGAACCGTCCAAATCCCTGAACCCCGACGAGTGCGTGGCCCTGGGCGCCGCCGTGCAGGCAGGCCGCCTGGGCGGCGAGGCGCTGACCGGCGCAGGCGAGGATCTGCTGCTGATGGACGTGACCCCGCTGACCCTCTCCATCGAGACGCTGGGCGGCGTAGCTACGCACTTGATCGAGCGCAACGCCACCATTCCCACCCGCTTCAGCAAGGTGTTCACCACGGCCGCGCCGTTCCAGAGCACCGTAGAAATCAAAGTATTGCAGGGCGAGCGGGAGTTTGCCAAGGACAATAAGCTGCTGGGTACCTTCACGCTGCGGGGCATCAAGCGTGCCTGGGCGGGCGTGCCCAAAATCGAGGTGACCTTTGACCTTGACGCCAACGGCATCGTCAAGGTCAGCGCCCGCGACATGGACACCGGCAAGGAGCAGGGCATTACGATCACCGGTTCCTCGAACCTGAGCGAGGACGAGATCCAGAAAGCCATGCGCAACGCCGCCGCTTTTGCGGGCCAGGACCAGGAACGCAAGGCTGCGCTGGAAGCCTTTAATGCGGCGGAAGCTGCGCTGTATCGCGTAAATACCGCCCTGGGCAGCAAAGCGGGCAAGGCCCTGGACCGGGATACCCGCAGCAAAATCAAGGACGCCGTGCGCGCACTGGAAAAGGAACTGCGCCACAAAAAGGCCGACAAGCTCACCACCGCTGACGTCCAATCCCTCAACGCCGCCCGCGAAGCCCTCTCCGCGATTGCAACACCGCTGGTGACCCAGTGGGAAAGCGAAAAATAACGGGGGCTTTATTCCTTCTTTGAAAAGAAGGAACCGAAGAAACTTTAAATATAAATAACAAAAATATGATTCAACTCTGTTTCGGCGATTCCGTCAAAGGCACACTCACCTGCGCCCCGCATATCGGCAATACGATCGGCGGCGCCACCGCGGTGGTAATTTCAACGGATAAACCGCTGGATACCCCGCTGCAAAAGGCCGCCTTTGCCGTCTACCGCACCCTGGCCGTACCTTTTTATAAACGCCGCGCCCAAAAGCAGGAGGCCCGCCGCCGTGCCGAGGCCGTCCCTGTGGACTATGAATCTAACGACGTGATAGCCCTGCTGGGCGACCTGAACGAAGGCCCCATCGCGGGCGACCTGATGAGTGAAGCACGCAAAGAGGTCGTGCGGGCATGGCTCTGCTTCTCCCCGCACGGCGACACAGCCGGAACGGATGCTGACGTGGAGCCGTACTGGCAGGCATGCCAAAAAGACCTGCAAACCCTGCTGACCCGCGCCCACACAGGCGAGCCGGTGCGTATCTGGTACGACCACACCCCTGCCAGCCTCTGCGGCCTGCACGCCTCTGCGGCCCTGCTGGAAGATGCCCCCTGCCAAATCACGGTGGTAGAGACCCCGGAGCTTGAGACAAAAAACGGCGTGACCCGCCGTGCCGCCCTGGGTGAGCGCGGCCCCACCGAGATGGGCGCACTGTTACGGTACGAGCGTCCCCTGCCAGACGCCGACCGTCACGCCCTTGCCGCCCGCTGGCGCAGCCTGCAAGCGGAAAATGCCCCGCTTCGCGCCGAGCAAAACCACCGCTTGACCAGCGTCCCCGCCGGTTTCTACGATGCCATGATTTTAAGCGAAGCTCCTGCGAATGAAATTATGGTGGCACAACTCATCGGAAAAGTGCTGGCAGAATGCCGCCTGGGCATCAGCGACCAGCTCATCTACCGCCGCATCGAACACCTGAAACGATCCGGCAAATTCCTCTCCGTCCAACCCAGCCCCGCCCCTTACCAGGAAATCATCCGCAGGGCGTAACTTACCGCCAATTTTTTACACAAATACAAAAGCTCCCTGCTCTTTAGCGGGGCGTTCGTAAGACAGTTAACGGAGCGTATCGGTGCAGATTCGCTCCGTTTCTTTATGCTAATATGACATATGGCACAGTTGCCGGCAGCCCCCTTGGCTCTCCCTCTGGGAGAGCTGTCACCGAAGGTGACTGAGAGGGTCTTACAGGCGTTTTTGAATGGTGATATCAATTTGTGTGCACACGCCGCAAAAATCCATATCAACATCTCGGTTGGAAAAACGCAGAACCTCCAATCCAAGCGCTGTCAAAAATGCGGAACGCTCAGAATCATAGGCCATCCCCTGAGGCTCATAGTGTTGAGAACCATCCAATTCAATAACTAACTTGGCAGAAGCACAATAAAAGTCTACGATAAATCTCCCGATGATTCGCTGTTTATAAATTTTCACCGGATATTTGCGGAGGAAAAGATACCATAGCTTTCGTTCGTGGGGTGTCATCTCACTGCGTAACCGCCGGGCGTTTTCCAGTTGACTGTTGTCCTTTGGTATGGTCATGTTTTTCCCTCTCAGTCGGCTGCGCCGACAGCTCTCCCAAAGGGAGAGCTAGGTTCCGCGCGTAATGCACTACACCGAACGGTGTATAGAAGTGCGCCCTTGTTATCTGTTCGACAAACTGGAAGTTATCTTTTTCCTAATGGCAATGCTATTAAATTTCCCAATAATGCAATAACAGCATATCCAACTACATAAACCCATGCACTTGAGTTATAAAATATAAATATAGATGGCGCAAACATTATTGCTACAATCAAAATATACCAGAAGTTAAAACCATTCCTAATCCCATAAAAAACAGAGGTTATTAAACATATTAGAGGAATAATTACTAACATAACAATCATTGCACTTCCTGTGTCTTTTATAAACCAAGGAACGATATAAAAATCTATCAGCAACAGTAGGTAGAAAACCATGTTCTTTTTTAATTTATCCATCATATCATCATCCTTTCAAATTTCGATTTGCAGGTCTGTTCGGCTCCATATTATCATATGGCCGGATAAACTACAAGAACAGCCACAGCAGTGCAAGCTGCTGTGGCTGTTCGCTGCCTTACGAACACCGCCCATTCGGGCAGGGAGTTTTGTTTTAGTGGTTCTTATAATAATTGATCAGGCAGCCATCGGCCAAGATCTGTCTCTCGGCGTCGGTCATAGCGCCCAGGCGGACCCTGAACTCTACCAGGCCGCCGTCGGGCTTGACGGCGATGGCCGTCATCTCATCGGCGGCTTCCAGCAGGGCCTTGCGGATGCCGGGCAGGTAGACATAGTCGCCGTTGTCCAGCACGTTGGGGGTGTCCAGCAGGAAGGGCAGCATGCCCCAGTTGATGCAGTTGGAGCGGTAGCGCTTGGTGGCGTACTCGCAGGCAAAGTTGGCGGCGCCGCCCAGCACGCGCTGGCAGCTGGCGGCCTGTTCACGGGCGGAGCCATCGCCGGGCTTGTTGGCGAAGATGGCCGAGCCAATGTTGGTGTGGGCTGCGTCCGGGTGGTAGCCAAGCGCCTTGACCTGGGTGTAAACCACCGTAATTTCATCGGGCACTTCGCCCGCCAGGCGCTCGTTATCCAAAGCCTTCACGGCCTTAGCGTTAGGCACGTAGGCGGGGTCCTTGCGGGAGAGGGTGAACTCCGCCAAACGCAGCGGGTTAGAGCGGAAGGACGAAGTCTCGCCCGAGGGGATCAACTCGTCGGTGGTGGTGACGGGGTCGGTGATGTAGCTGACGATCTTGACCAGCAGGTCGTCGGACAGGGCGGGCTGCTCGGGCCAATCCTTGATGTTAGGGCCGAACTTCAGCTCGTAGTCCGGCTCCGGGCGGTCCCAGCCATTGTAGACGCGCTTGTCGTAAACGCCCTGGTCAAAGTGGTAGTCCGGGGTGGTGTACTCCACGTCGGTCAGCTCGCTGGCGGCGGTCAGGTAGCCGCCGTTGGCGGCGGTGGCGGCGATGGACCGGGCGTCCATCAGGGCCACCGCGCTGATCTGCCCCTCGCCGGGCTTGGAGCCCTCGCGGTTGGGGAAGTTGCGGGTGGTGTGGCGGATGGAGAACTCGCCGTTGGCGGGGGTATCGCCTGCGCCGAAGCAGGGGCCGCAGAAGCACTCGCGGAAGATGCCGCCTGCGGAAACAATATCCGCTACCGCGCCGTTTTTGACCAGCTCCAGATAGGTGGGCATGCTGTCCGGGTAGACGCTGAATTTGAACTCACCGTTGCCGCAGCTCTTGCCGCGGATGATGTCCGCTACCGCGCAGATGTTTTCATAGGTGCCGCCGGAACAGCCAGCGACGACGCCCTGCTCCACGTAGATGCGGCCATCGGGGCAGATCTTGCCCACCAGGTCCATGTGGACCTTGCCGCCCAGCTGCTTGTTGGCCTGGTCCTCGGCCGCCTGCAGAATCTCTTTAGCGTTGGCTTTCAGTTCGCGGATGGGGTAGGCATAGCTGGGGTGCATCGGCAGCGCGATCATGCACTCGACAGTGGAGAGGTCCAGCTCGATGCAGCCGTCATAGTAGGCCACGTCGGCGGGTTTCAGCTCTTGGTAGGCTTCGGGGCGATTGTGCTGCACGAAATATTCTTTCGTCACATCGTCGGTCTGCCAGATGGAGGACCAGCAGGTGGTCTCGGTGGTCATGACGTCGATGCCGTTGCGGTAGTCAGCGGAGAGGTTGGCCACACCGGGGCCGACGAACTCCATGACCTTGTTTTTCACGTAGCCGTTGGCGTAGGTGGCAGCCACCAGCGCCAGCGCCACATCGTGGGGGCCGACGCCGGGGTTGGGTTTGCCGGTCAGGTAGATGGCCACCACGCCGGGGTAGGCCATATCGTAGGTGCGGCCCACCAGCTGCTTGGCCAGCTCACCGCCGCCCTCGCCCACAGCCATGGTGCCCAGGGCGCCGTAGCGGGTGTGGGAATCAGAGCCTAAGATCATGCGGCCGCAGCCGGACATCATTTCCCGGTTATAGCTGTGGATGACGGCCATGTTCGGCGGAACGTAGATGCCGCCGTATTTGTGGGCGGCGGAGAGGGCGAACTGGTGGTCGTCCTCATTGATGGTGCCGCCGACGGCGCACAGGCTGTTGTGGCAGTTGGTCATGACGTAGGGCAGCGGGAATTCCTTCATGCCGGAGGCGCGGGCCGTCTGGATGATGCCGACATAGGTGATGTCGTGGCTGGTCATCGAGTCGAACTTCATGCGCAGGTCCTGCATGGAATCGCCGGTGTTATGTGCTTTTAAGATGCCGTAGGCGATGGTGCCCTGCTTGGCCTGCTCCTGCGTGAAGCCTGCCGGGGCTTCGGCCTGTGGCACGCCGTGGACGAGGTATACGCCGGTATCGTGCAGTTTCATAGGCTTCTCTCCTTGCCTTTCATTTTAAAAAATCACAGCCGGGCGATAACGGCCTGGGTAAATTCCTTGGTGCCGGCCGTGCCGCCGATGTCAGCGGTGATGACCTTGCCCTCGGCCACCTGGGCCTGGATGGCGGCGTTGAGCTTGTCGGCCTTGTCGGTCATGCCCAGGTCGTTCAGCATCATGGCAAAGGCCATCAGGATGGCGCTGGGGTTGGCCTTGTCCTGGCCTGCAATGTCGGGGGCGGAGCCGTGGACAGCCTCATAAATGCGCGTTTTATCTCCGATGTTGGCGCTGGGCGCGAAGCCCAGGCCACCCACCAGACCGGCGCACAGGTCGCTGATGATGTCACCGTAGAGGTTGGGGGCAACCAGCACGTCGAACTGCTCAGGGCGCTGCACCAGCTTCATGCACAGGGCATCGATGATGCAGTCGTTGGCCTCGATGTCGGGGTAATCCTCGGCCACTTCGCGGAAGGTGCGCAGGAACAGGCCGTCGGTCAGCTTCATGATGTTGGCTTTGTGCACAGCGGTGACCTTTTTGCGGCCGTTTTTCCGGGCGTAGTCAAAGGCAAAGCGGCAGATCTTCTCGCAGGCCGGGCGGGTGATGAGCTTGACGCCGTTGGCGATGTCGTCGGTGAGCATGTACTCGATGCCCTTATACAGGTCCTCGGTATTCTCGCGCACGATGACGAGGTCAACGTTCTCAAAACGGGTAGGTACGCCCGGCAGCGTGTGCACAGGGCGCAGGTTGGCGTAGGTGGCAAAGCGCTGGCGCAGCTGCACATTGATGCTGCGGAAGCCCTTGCCGATGGGCGTAGCCGTAGGGCCTTTCAGTGCCCAGCCGCACGCCTCGATGGCGTCCAGCGTGCCGGGGGCGATCAACTCGCCGCTGACTTCGGCGTACTCGGCACCGGCCTCACACTCCTGCCATTCAATGCCGGTGTTCAGTGCGGCCGAGACGGCATGCACGCTTTCGGCGATCTCGCGGCCAATGCCATCGCCTGGGATCAGTACTGCTTTCATAAAAATACGTTCCCCTTCCCTGTGCTTTTTGAAAGGCTCCCTGCACAAGGGGGCCTTACGCAGCGAAAACGCTGCAATATATTACAACTATATCTGCTTTGGGCCGGTTTGTCAACGCGGTTTTTTATACAGGCCGTGTCAAAACGCCTATCAACTTAATAAAATAAAGCCGTACTTTGGCTGTTGTGGCAATATTTTAAGTTTTTCTTGACGAAACTCCAAGGATGTTATATTATTGTAGCAATCACCCACGCGGTGGGTGCCTGCGGCGCAGGAATGGGAAATTTGTGTGCGTGTATAAATATGCAAGTGGAGAGGGGTCTGCCGATGTATTACCCGGACGTACCGGCACTGGAGCCGGAAGAACTGGAACTGCTCTGCCATGAATATGTAGAGCATAATGCCACGCTGGACCCGCATTTGGCGGACCAGATGGGCGTCAAGCGTGGCCTGCGCAACCTGGACGGCACCGGTGTGCTGGCCGGTATCACCAACGTGTCCAACGTTGTTGGCTATGACAAAAAGGAAGACGGCACCATCGTGCCCATCCCCGGCCGCCTGATCTACCGCGGCATCGATTTGGATGCCCTGGCCGCCGAGGCCGACGCCAACGACCGCTTTATGTTTGAGGAAGTGGTCTGGCTGCTGCTGTTCGGCTCTCTGCCCACACGGGACCAGTATGCCAAGTTCCGCAAACTGCTGGAGAACCACCGCGAACTGCCCCGCGGCTTTGCCGACGATATGATCTTGAACTCGCCTTCGCCCAACCTGATGAACAAGATGGCGCGAAGCGTGCTGGCCATGTACAGCTACGATGAACACGCCGAGGACCTGAGCCTGCCCAACATCCTGCGGCAGAGCATCAACCTGATCGCCGAGCTGCCCACCATGATGGTGAACGCTTACCAGATCAAGCGCCGCGTCTACGACCGCAACAGCATGTACTTCCACCTGCCCACCGCGGGACAGAGCACGGCCGAACATATCCTGTCCACCTACCGTGCCGACCAGAAGTTCACCCACGAGGAAGCCCGCCTGCTGGACCTGTGTCTGCTGGTGCATGCGGACCACGGCGGCGGTAACTGCTCGACCTTTACCTGCCGCGTGCTGTCCAGCTCCGGCACCGACACCTACGCGGCCATCTCGGCGGCCATCGGCGCGCTGAAAGGCCCCAAGCACGGCGGCGCCAACCTGAAGGTCATGCACCAGCTGGACTACATTTTGGAAAATGTGGAGGATCCCACCAACGACGACGAGGTGCGGGAGTTCCTGCGCAAGATCATCCGCAAAGAGCGCGGCGACGGCAGCGGCCTGATCTACGGCATGGGCCACGCCGTGTACACCCTGAGCGACCCGCGTGCCCAAATTTTGAAAACACACGCCAAGAGCCTGGCCTACAAAAAAGGCTACGACGAGGAGTACGAGATGCTGTGCAGCATCGAGCGCCTGGCCCCCCAGGTATTTGCCGAGGAAAAGCACGGCCCCAAAAAGGTCTGCGCCAACGTGGACCTGTTTAGCGGCCTGATCTACCGCATGCTGGGCATCAGCGAGGATCTGTTCACCCCGCTGTTCGCCATTGCCCGTGTACCCGGCTGGTGTGCCCACCGCGTGGAAGAGGTGGAGTTCGCCAACCGCATCATCCGCCCCGCGTACAAGTATGTCGGCCAGCCGCTGGATTACCTGCCGCTGGAAGAACGGTAATTTATACAAAAATAGCGAGTACCCGTTTTCTTTCGGGTACTCGCTTTTTATTGTTATTGCGCATGTTTGTAGGGGCGGATGCAAGCATCCGCCCCTACAGAACATTCACACAAACACCACCTGCACCAACACCATATACAGTGCCGTCCCGGCGGCAATACTTAATAAGGTATTCTTTTTCCAGCAATGCAAGCCCACCACCGCGGCGGCGGCGATCAGTTCCGGCAGGCCGTGGGTGGGGCCGAGTAAGTCCACGCCCCGCAGGCAGTAGACCACCAGCATAGCCATAATGGCGCAGGGCAGCACCCCGGCCAGGTAGGTGATGAACCGGGGCGTGGGCCGCCCGCCGCCAAACACCAGAAACGGCAGAAATCGAATCAGCATCGTGACAGCAGCCACCACGGCCACTAACGCCATACCGTGAAGATCAATCAACATGGGCGGCTTTCTCCTTTTGCGCACGTTTTTCCATGGGGCCGCGCAGCAGTGTCAGTGCCGCCGTGATGCCCAGCATGGACGGGATCAGGAAGTTGCTGTTGCCGAAAATGACCAGGCAGATCAGCGAAACACCCAGCCCCAGCACGAGGTAACCCGCCATAATGGGCAAGGTACGCGCAAACGCGTAGCGGAGTGTTTTCATCATTTTCCTCTTTAGCCTACTGAAGTGCTAGGTTAGTATAACATAGTTTTTGCACTTTAGCAAGTAAGGGACGCTTTGCCAATGCGCCAGGCGCGGGAGGATGCTTATGGCAACACCGCACAATTCCCGCCTGACGGCTTAAGCACCGCTCCGGCGGCTGCGGCACGGCATCTGCGTTGCCAAAATGCTCGATAATGTCGGGTTGCGGTACCCGCATCGTGCTTCGGGGACAAAAGCCCCTCGCACTCTGCGACCGCTGCCCCTGCTTCGGTTCGCTGTATCCGCCACCGGCGGCGCTCACCTTTGCAGCACAAAGTATTATCTGCGCTTTTGGCTTAGCAGCTGCCGCACCTCGCTCGCCGTATCGGCACTTAGAATTATGCGGTATTGCCTTATCCCTTTTTTATTGCCCCGCTCTCAGCGTTCTGCGCCGAAACTCTGTCGGCCCGCATCCATACAACTGCCGGAAGGAACGGGCAAAATAGCTGGAATCCTCGAAGCCGCATTGGGCGGCGATGGCGGTTACCTGCAGGGTGGTGCCGCACAGCAGCTCGGCGGCGCGCTGCAGGCGCTGGCCGCGCAGGTACTGGTTGGGCGTGGTGCCGATCATATCATGGAAGCACCGCAGGCACTCGCTGGGGCTGATGGACGCGCTGGCAGCGATCTGCTCCACGGTCAGGTCCTCGGCGTAGTGGGTCTGCACAAATTGCAGCATCGTTTTAATGCGGTCGGCGCTGCGCAGCGCCTTTTTGGGCACGGCGCGCGTGGCGGGGGCGCGGGTAACCAGCAGGTACATCATCTCGGAAAGCGCAGCCCGCGTCTTGAACTCGTACCCCGGTATCTCGTTGACCACGGCACGGAACGCCCGCTCCATGCAGTCCATGGCTTCCCGCTGCCAATCCACGCTGCGGCGCAGCACGGCGCAGGGGCGGCTGGGGTCGGTCAGCAGCGGCTGCAGATATTTTTGCCAAAACACGCTGTCCGGGCTGCCGCCCACCAGCCGGGGATGGAATACCACGCTGTGCAGCCGGCAGCGCCCGACGGCCAGCGGCCAGTCGGCATGCAGCACCCCGGCATTGATGAACAAGCCGTCCCCCTCGGCCAGCGTGTACTTTTCCCCGGCTGCAGCGGCCAGCACGCCGCCCTCGCTGGCAATCAGCAGTTCCAGCTCCTCATGCCAGTGCCAGGGTACGGGGGCGGCTTCCAGATCGTCGTGGTAGCAGGCGATGGGAAACGCCGCGGTGCCGTGGACGGTCAGTTCCCGCCCAGCGGAATCGGTCTCGGTATTGCAGGCGGACAAGGCCATGGCAAATCCTCCTTTTTTGGCGAAATAATCCTGCCTATTTGGCGAAATAATACGATACATCCGTCAACTTTGATGATATAATCATAGGGCAAGTAAAAACGCCTGTCAAGGAGAAAATTTTATGGTATCCCTGCTTTTACCCGTAATTTATTTAGCTTTTATCAGCCTGGGCCTGCCGGATGCCCTGCTGGGTGCGGCCTGGCCCAGCATGTACCTGGGCTTGGGCGCGGGCCTGTCCTGGGCGGGCATGATCTCCATGATCATCTCCGCCGGTACAGTAGTGTCCAGCCTGGCCAGCGACGCCCTTACCGCCCGGCTTGGCCCCGGCAGGGTCACGGCCATCAGCGTGGGCACGACGGCCGCAGCGCTGTTTGGCTTTTCCACCTGCACGGCGTTCTGGCAGCTTTGTCTGTGGGCCGTGCCCTACGGCCTGGGCGCAGGCAGCGTGGATGCCGCCCTCAACAACTACGTTGCCCTGCATTACGAGAGCCGCCACATGAGCTGGCTGCACTGCATGTGGGGCCTGGGCGCCAGCGGCGGGCCGGTCATTATGGGCTGGGCGCTGGCCCACAGCAGTTGGCAGAGCGGCTACCGCATTATTTCTGTGCTGCAGGTGGTGCTGACGGCCATCATCATTTTCAGCCTGCCGCTGTGGAAAAAACCGGGCGAGGAGACCGGCGAGGAAATCGCCCGCGAGCACCGCACCCTGCCCCAGCTGATGCGGGTGCCCGGCGTGCCCGAAGTCATGGCGATGTTCGCCTGCTACTCGGTGGTCGAGACTACGGCAGGCATGTGGGCGTCCAGCTATTGCACGCTTCAGCGCGGTATCGACGCTGGTACTGCCGCCAGCTGGGCCAGCCTGTTTTACGTGGGCATCACGGTGGGGCGGTTTTTAAGCGGTTTTATCGCTATGAAACTCAACGACCACCAGATGATCAACCTGGGGTTTGTGCTGGTGGCGCTGGGCATCTTGCCCATTCTGCTGCCGCTGGGCAGCGCTGCGCTGGTGACTGGGCTGGTTACGGTGGGCCTGGGCTGTGCGCCTATTTATCCCAGCATTATCCACGAAACTCCGTTGAATTTCGGCCGCAACTTAAGCATGGCCCTGACCGGCGTGCAGATGGCCGCCGCCTATGTGGGCAATGTGGTGTTCCCGCCGCTGTTCGGGCTGCTGGCGCAGTATATCAGCATCAGCCTGTACCCATGGTATCTGCTGGCCGCACTGGTGCTGATGGCCGTTATGTCCCGCGCCTTGCACCGCAAGACTGCCGCCAAACGTGCCGCCAACGGATATTGAAAAATTTCGATTTTTTGCCAGAGGAAATGCCAGATTTCGCGTTTCTTCCGGCTTTTTTTCGTTTACATCTGTGTTTACATCTACTATAATATAAAATGTAAATTTTTATGCTAGGAGGTGCCTCTATGGAAAAGTGTAGCTTATGCGGCGGCAAAATCGTGAACCATCGGTGCGTGGATTGCGGTATGCCGTACCCGGAAAAACCGCACTACACCCTGCGCAGTGAAACCGCCCACACCCATAACGTCAACGGCGAGGAAGTGCTGCACCGCGTGCGCAGCGCCGCAGGCAAGGACCCCGTCTATACCTGCGATGCCGAGGATGAGCAGGACCGCATCGACCTGGAAGGCGCACGCCCCCACCTGCATGCCCCGGCCCGGCAGCTGAACCAGACGCGCCGTCCGGCCCGGGACAAGCGGCGCGGCGGCTGGCTGGTCACGCTCATCATCTTTGGTCTGGCGCTGCTGCCTATGCTGTTCAACCTGTCCGAGCGAGTATTTTACAGTTTGGCGGACCTGGGCGGACGCAGCAGCTATGCGGAAACCGAAGCGCCCGAAGCAAGCCTCAATGCCGAAGCCCCCGCCGTGGATATGACCGGCGTCAACCCCTACGAGGGGATGGACTGGGGCCTGCCCACTGCGGGCGGCGGCTTTGGCTGCATTCTGGAGCCGGGTTACTACACTATCGGCCAGCAGATCCCCGAGGGCGTTTACACCATCACCCCCGATGACGGCAGCTCGCTGACGATGACCCACGACGACGAAGCCCACGACCGCTGGTACCAGACCACCATGCTCAGCTGCCCCGAAGGCGGGGAGCCCGAACTGGTGCTGACCAACGTGCAGCTGGCGGCAGGCGGCACCCTGTGGGTGGAGGGCAGCGGCACCCTGACGCTGGAAAGCGGCAACGCCCAGCTGGACACCCAGGCTGAACCCCAGGGAAACCCGGCGGGCGAGTCTTTCGAGCTGTGCGCCTGGGGAGATGACATTCAAGCCTACACTGTGGGGCAGGAGATCCCGGCGGGTGTGTATGACGTGAACTGGAACCAGGGCAGCGGCTTCCTGGGCTGGGATACACAAGACTCGTACCACCTGACCTATTACGGCGGGGACGGGTTCAACGGCACGGTCGTTTTCCACAGCCTGCCCTTGACCGAGGGCGACACCCTGACGCTGGAATGCTATTCCAACGAGGATTGCATCCTTTGGCTGACCCCGGTTGCGGAAATTTACGGGTAAAAAAGCAGCATGCCGCTGCAAATGGCCCCCTCTGCGAGGGTAACTCCCCACGGTGTGGGGAGATGTCACGCAGCGACAGAGGGACCTGTTGCGTAAGCAATCCCGCGAAGCGGGTGGAGGAAAGGCAAAGAAATTAGCAGCAGCTAAACAGATGGTCTCTCCCTCAGTCTGCGCTTCGCGCAGCCAACTTCCTCCCAGAGGGAGTCAAAAAAAGGTTACTTGAGGAGTATCTATGGTTTTCAATTCGGCACAATTTTTGTTGTTTCTGCCGTTGGCGGCGCTGGGGTATTTTGCGGTGCCCCAAAAGGCCCGGCGGCCCTGGCTGCTGCTGGCCTGCTATTTCTTCTATTTCTGCTGGAACCCGGCCCATGTCCCGGTACTGGCGTTCGTCACCGCCGTGGGCTATCTCGGCGGCCGCCTGCTGGAGGGCAAGCCCCGCAAGGGTGTGCTGGCGGCGGGCATCCTGCTGGCTCTGGCCCCGCTGATCGGGTTCAAATATCTGGGCTTTCTCACAAAATCCGTGTTGTCGGTGCTGGCACATCTGGGCGTGCAGATTGCTCCGCCTGCGTTCGACTTCCTGCTGCCCATGGGCATCTCCTTTTACACGCTGCAGGCTGTGGGCTACCTGGTGGATACCTACCGGGGCGAAAAGGCCGAGCATAATCTGCTGGATTTTGCGTTGTTTGTCGGTTTCTTCCCGCAGATGGTCTCCGGCCCCATCAGCCGGGGCAACAGGCTTTTGCCCCAGCTTTCGGCGGCCAAGCGCCCCGTCTTTGACGACCTGCGGGACGGTGTGCTGCTGCTGATCTGGGGTTACTTCCTCAAAATCGTGGTGGCGGACCGCGCCGCGCTGTTTGTGGCGGCAGTCTATGCACCGGAAAGCGAGTACGAGGGCTGGTTTTACATCGTGGCCACGCTGCTGTTCTGCCTGCAGCTCTACGGCGATTTCGGCGGCTGCTCGGTCATGGCTATGGGCACGGCCAAGATCTTGGGCATCGACCTCATCGATAACTTCAATGCGCCATATTTTTCCCAATCTATCGCTGAATTCTGGCGGAAGTGGCACATTTCGCTGTCCACCTGGTTCCGGGATTATCTCTACATCCCCCTGGGCGGCAACCGCAAGGGCACGCTGCGCAAATATTTAAACGTGCTGGTCACCTTTGCCGTCAGCGGCCTGTGGCACGGCGCCCAGTGGAACTATATGGCCTGGGGCCTGCTGAACGGTCTGTACCAGGTTATCGGCGCGGCGCTGATGCCGCTGCGCACGGCGGTGGTGCGCGTGCTGCACATCGACCCCAAGTCCCGCCCCCACAAGCTGCTGCGGGTGGTGGTCACCTTTGTGCTGTTCAGCTCCACGATGGTGTTCTTCCGCGCTTACCGCCTGATGGATGCGGTGCACATCTTCATCAGCATGCTGACCGTACATAACTTTGAGATCTTCACCGATGGTTCGATCTTTGCCTGTGGCATCGACGCCTTTAACTTTGCGCTGCTGGGTATCTATGTGCTGGTCATCTTTGCCGCCGATGTCTGTAAGTACAAGCGGATAAAAGTGCGTTCTGTCATCGAAAAGCAGCACTGGCTCTGTCAGGTGGCCGTGGTGGCGCTGGGTGTGCTGACGGTGCTGCTGCTGGGTGTTTACGGTCCTGGCTTCGAGGCATCCAATTTCATCTATTCGCAGTTTTAAGGGAGGGGAGCAGAAAGTATGGCTAAAAAATTGGCAGCGATCCTGCTCTGCGTGGTGCTCATCTTCGTCGGTGTGCTGGCGCTGGGGCATCTGACCCGGCCCCTGGGCGACGATGTGGCCATCGCCAACGTGGAAAACTTCCACAAACTGCCGGAAAATTCCATCGACGTCATCGTTTACGGTTCCAGCCATGCCTGGCGCAACGTGAACGCCGACGAGATGTACGACAAGTACGGCATCGGCGCCTACAATTACGCCGCCAATTGGCAGCACCTGGACACCACCTGGCTGTTTGTCCACGACTCGCTGGCGACCCAGACGCCCAAGGTGGCGCTGATCGAGGGCATGCACATCAACAGCAACGAGTTTGACACCGACATGGACGGCGAGATCTACTACACAACGCCCATCCCGGAGTCGAAATACAAGCGTGCCTACCTGAAAATGTGCTTTGAAAATCATATAGAGCGGTACATTTCCTACTATTTCCCGCTGGTGGCCTATCATGAAAATAAAAACGCCCTGACGGCGGAAAGCTTCGGCAGGACGTCTAACAGTATCGATTTTATGGACACGATGGGCTTCTACCCCCGCGACGGCGTGTTCGTGGCCGACGTCAAGGATTGGACCGAGATGGAGAATTGGGTCATCGGAGACCGCTCTCTGGAGCTGATGGACGACATGGTGGCGGCCCTGCAGGAAAAAGGCTGCCAGGTGGTGTTCTGGGTGGCCCCCTGGTCCACCGAGGAGTACCAGTATTTCAACGTGCTGCAAGAATATTGCGAGGAGCACAACTGCGGCTACCTCAACATGTTTGAGCACATGGAGGACGCCGGCATCAGCGCCGAGACGGATTTCTGCGACCCACACCACCTGAACGTAAGCGGCGCCACCAAAATGGCGGATTACCTGGGCGCCTATTTAAAGGAAAACTACGACCTGACCGATTGGCGGGAGGTACCCGGCAATTTGTGGGAGAATCATAGCTAACGCTGCGGTTTGTTTTGTTGGTTTTAATATGCAGCCTGACCGGCCCTGCCTACCTTGCGGCAGGGCCTTTTTTAACGGCAAGATGCCGTAATAAAAAAGAGGGACCGCATGGTGGTCCCCCTTGGCAGCATGAACTTATAAATCAAAAATTAAAAGTAGCATTTAATCTGGAACTTATCTGCCGGGGCAGCCTCCTCAACCACCAACTTCTCATGGTTGAAATCAAACTTCACGCTCTTGCAGTCGTCGGTGTTGCGGGTCAGGCGCAGCAGCTGGTCTACGCGCTTCTGCTCGTCTTTGGTGTAGAACAGGTAGCTTGCGCCCTGCTTGCGGGCGCGGCCCGTGCGGCCAATGCGGTGGGTGTAGTGCTCGTTTTCCTCAGGCACGTCGTAGTTGATGACGGCGTCCACGTCCGAAACATCAATGCCACGGGCGGCCACGTCGGTGGCCACCAGCACGCTGATCTCACCGGCCTTGAACCGCGTCATAATGCGGTTGCGCTCTGCCTGGGACAGGTCGCCATGCAGGCAGTCCACGTTAAAGTTCAGGCGCGCCAGCTGGTTGGCCAGCATGCCGGTGTTGTACTTGGTGTTGCAGAAGATCATCACCCGCTTGTACCCCTCGCTGATGATGATCTGCGCGGCGTCGGCCAGCTTATCGCGGCCGGTGGTCAGCAGTTTATATTGGGCAATTTTCGGGCTGGAATCCTCCACCGGCTGCACGCTGACCTCGGCGGCGTTGTGCTGGTACAGCCAGCCGATGTCCAGCACCTCGCGGCTGATGGTGGCTGAGAACATCGAAAGGCTCTTGCGGTTCTTCATTGTGTCGATAATCTGCTTGACATCCTTGTAGAAGCCCATGTTCAGCATCTCGTCGGCCTCGTCCAGCACGATGGTCTCCACGTGGGAAACATCGATGGCGTGGTGGCGATAGTGGTCCATCAGGCGGCCGGGGGTGGCGACTACGATCTGGCAGCCCGCTTTCAGCTGGCGCTGCTGCTTATCCAGCCCGGCGCCGCCGTATACGCAGACGATCTTGATGTCCGGCAGGAACTGCGCCAGATTTTGCAGGTCCTGGGCGATCTGCTGGGCCAGCTCGCGGGTGGGGCTCAGGATGACAGCCTGGGGCTTCAGGCTGGCGGGGTCCACCTTGGACAGGATGGGGATGCCGAACGCCACGGTTTTGCCGGTGCCGGTGGGGGCCTTGGCAATCATATCGTGGCCGTCCAGCATCAGCGGGATGGCCTTCTCCTGGATCTCGGTCATTTCGGTAAAGCCCATGGCCTGCGTAGCCTGCAGGATCTCGGGCGCAACGCGGGTAAGTTCCGTAAACTGCATGTTTGTACTGCCTTTCGTCTGTTTTACACTTATCTTTTATTATAACAGGCTTTGCAATGCGCCGCAAGATGGGGACACGCAAAAAGGCCTCCGCCGGGAGCAATGTCACTCAGTTAAACAAACAAATCCCTCTATACCAACGCAAGAAGTGGTATAGAGGGATTTGTTCTTCTAAATATTTGACAACAGACGCAGAATGGGCGGCTTCTTTGCAAAGCTCACCATGTACAACTTCTGTCAAATGATTGCCCAGCCCGCAGAATCTTTGGTGGGTAATTCTGCGGGTTGGTTTTTGTTTCTTTTTGGCGCTAATTAAGCGGCATTGGCCGAAGCTGCGCTTTTTTGTTGCCTTATGCTTCTTACACGCTCAGCCGGTCGATCTCCGCCAGCTCCTCGGCGGTAAAACTGGTATTTTCCACGGCCTTGATGTTGTCCAAGATCTGGCTCGGGCGGGAGGCGCCGACCAGCACGCTGGTGATCTCCTCTTTTGCCAGCAGCCAGGCCAGCGCCATCTCGGCCAATGTCTGGCCGCGGGCAGCGGCCAGGTCGTTCAGCTTGGCAATGCGGCCCAGCAGTTCGGGCGTCAGGTCGCTTTCCTTTAAAAAGCGGCCGTCGGTATGCACGCGGCTGTCAGCCGGGATGCCATGCAGGTAGCGGTCGGTCAGGCGGCCCTGGGCCAGCGGGCTAAAGGTGATGATGCCCTTGCCCAGCTTGGCGGCAGTCTCTTTCAGGCCGTTTTTCTCCACCGTGCGGTCCAGGATGGAGTAGCGATTCTGGTTGATGACAAACGGCACATGCAGCTTGTCCAGAATGGCGGCGGCCTTTTCCAGCGTGGGGCCGTCATAATTGGACAAGCCTGCATACAGTGCCTTGCCGCTGCGCACGGCCTGGGCCAGTGCGCCCATCGTCTCCTCCAACGGGGTCTTGGGGTCCATGCGGTGGTGGTAGAAAATATCCACGTAGTCCAGCCCCATGCGGCGCAGGCTTTGATCCAGGCTGGCCAGCAGGTACTTGCGGCTGCCCCAATCGCCGTAGGGGCCGTCCCACATCGTGTATCCCGCCTTGGTGGAGATGATCAGCTCGTCGCGGTAGGGCATCAGGTCGTCCCGCAAAATTTTGCCAAAGTTGGTCTCGGCCGCGCCCGGTTCCGGGCCGTAGTTGTTGGCCAGGTCAAAGTGGGTGATGCCGTGGTCAAAGGCGGTACGGCAGAGCGCCCGCATGTTCTCGTAGGGCGCAGTATCGCCAAAATTGTGCCACAACCCCAGCGAGACGGCAGGCAGCAGCAGTCCACTGCTGCCGCAGCGGCGGTAGGGCAGGACAGTGTAACGGCTTTGGTCAGCTTGATACATGGTAGAGGACCTCCCTAAATCAATTTATGGTATGCTACTATTCAATCTCTTTTGCGGCGTCATTGCCATGGATTTTTTCATCATGGCCTAACCCCTGCACCCAATCGATGAGCAGGCTGGAGACCGTTACCGTCACCAGCGAAAACGCAATGCGCCGCGCCGGGATGTAAGAGAGCGATGCGCCCAGCACGACCAGATCGGTAAACAGGTACGACCGCGCCAGCTTCCACCCGGTCAGTTGGTGGATGACCAGCGCCAGGGCATCGTCGCCGCCGCTGGAGCCGCCCTGCCGCACGATGATCCCCACGCCGATGCCCACAAACACGCCGCCCAGCAGCGCCGCTGCCAGCGGCCAGGGCGTCAGGTCGGGCAGCATGGGCGGGAAACTCTCCCACAGGCGGTAGAACCCGGCCAGACTCACGCTGGCCACGGCGGCGGTCAGGATGAAATCCAGCCCCAGGAACTTGAACGCCAGCGCATAACAAACAAAATCCAGCAGCGGCGAGGCGATAGATGCCGGGATGCCCAGCCAGTGGTTCATCAGCAGCACCAGGCCGATGACGCCGCCCTCGGTAATGGCGGCACGCTGGTGGATGTTGTGGATGCCGAAGGACAAAATGGCCGTGCCCAGCACCAGCCAGAACAGCCGTTTCAGCGTGAAAGCGGAAACAATTTTTTTGAATGACTGCATAGTCACCTCACATACAAAGTGCCACCAGTATAACATAGCAGCCTAAAAAAGTCAAAAAGCGGTCAAAAATTTATCAGGCTGCCCCCAAAACCCTTGTAAACGAAGGACTTTTGCGGTATACTGTTGCACGGCGGGCCGCCCGGCCCGTACATTTGCGCTGTACTCCCGAGATGTAGGAGACGGCAGCAGGAGGAAAATTGAATATGAAAAACCGTACCAACGTCCGTTGGCTGACCCAGCTTGCACTGCTGGCGGCCATTTTGCTGGTGATGAACTACACCCCGCTGGGCTACCTGCAGCTCGGGCCGCTGTCGGCTTCGCTGCTGACAGTACCGGTGGCCATCGGCGCTATGACGATGGGCCCCCTGGCCGGTGCCATCCTGGGTGGAATTTTTGGTGCCACCAGCTTTATCCAGATGGTCGAGGGCAAAAGCGCCATGGGCGCTGCTCTGTTCAGCGTCAACCCCTTCGGCGCCTTCGTGGTCAGCTTTGTGGCACGCGTGCTGGAAGGCCTGTGCGCTGCGCTGATCTTCAACGCCCTGCGCAAGGCCATGCCGAAAAAGGAAAAGTTCTGCTGCGTCATTGGTGCCATCTGCACCCCGGTGCTGAACACTGTGTTCTTCATGGGCTTCCTGGTACTGTTCTTTTATAACTGCGATTACGTGCAGAACCTGGCCCAGACCCTGGGCGCTACCAACGCCTTTATGTTCATCGTGCTGCTGGTGGGCGTGCAGGCCGTCATCGAGTGGCTGATCTGCGGCGTGGTGGCCAGTGCCGTCACCCTGCCGGTGCGCAAGTATCTGAAACTGAACTAAGAACCTATCCCAAGGCATCCCCAAAAACGGGGGTGCCTTTTTTGCACGCAATTCGCCAAACTGGTCCCATAAAAAAGATGTAATTTGGCACTTTGATGGTGCCAGTAAAAGGCGTATGATGTGCCTATACCACAAAACGAGAGGGGATATAGGAAAATGAACGGATACAACCTGATCAAAAAGAAGCCTGTACTGTGGCTGACGATGGTAGCGGTGCTGATGGCCATGAATGTGGTACTCAGCTCCTTCAGCATCCCGGTGCCGGGCGGGCATCTCTACCTGAACGACATCGTCATCTGCACGGCGGCCATCCTGCTGGACCCGCTGGGCGCGTTTATCGTGGGCGGTGTCGGCGCGTTCCTGGGGGATTTCTTCTTCTACCCTGCCCCGATGTTCGTCTCACTGGCGTCCCATGGTCTGGAGGCTGTCGTTGTTTCGCTATGCGCCCACAACCTGTTCAAAGAGAAAAAGGCCCTGGGCGCGGGCATTGGCGTGGTGCTGGGGGCTATTATCATGGTCATTGGCTACACGCTGGGCCGTGCCTTTGTCTACAGCACGCCGGAGTACGCCATCATCAAGCTGCCGTTTGAAATTTTGCAGGCTGGCATCGGCGCTGTGATGGGCATGGTCCTCTGCTTCTCCCGCAACCTCGCCCAGCGCTTTGAAAAGATCTGCGCGTAACTTTCTTAGGGCAATACCGCACAATTCCCGCCTGACGGCTTAAGCACCGCTCCGGCGGCTGCGGCACGGCATCTGCGTTGCCAAAATGCTCGATAATACACAAAGTATTATCTGCGCTTTTGGCTTAGCATCTGCCGCACCTCGCTCGCCGTATCGGCACTTAGAATTATGCGGTATTGCCTTAGGAAAAGAAAGTTACCAAAGAAACTTTAATTTGGCTCGCCGTAAAGAAGATATAAGGAAAATATAAAACGGCCCTGCCGGTGGTTTTCCACTTGGCAGGGCCGTTTTGTTGATAACTTATTTATTTTTATTGAAAGTTTCTTTGCTTCTTTCTTTTCAAAGAAAGAAGATCAGCTTATTTCCCGGCCAGTAAAATCGCCAGCACAGCCTTCTCTACGTAGATGCGGTTCTCGGCTTCGTCGAAAATTTCGTTGGCGTGGGCTTCCAGAACTTCGGCGGTGATCTCCTCGCCGCGGTGGGCGGGCAGCGGATGCTGGATCATACAGTCCGGCTTGGCCAGCGCCATGCGGGCGGCATCCAGCGTAAACCCGTGGAAATCCCGGCGGCGCTGCTCCACCTCGCGCTCCATGCCCATACTGACCCACACATCGGTGAACAGCACATCGGCATCGCGGGCGGCCTCGTCAGGATCGGTGACCAGCTTGAACTTATCACCGTAGGTTTTCGCCAGCATCAGCACATCGGCGGCGGGGCGGTAGTGGGGCGGGCAGGCCACCGTCACCGTCATGCCCACGGCCAGGCAGCCCACGATCATGCTGTTAGCCATGTTGTAGCCATCACCGATGAACCCGGCGCGCAGCCCGGCCAGCCTGCCCTTGCGTTCCCGCACGGTCATCAGGTCGGTCAAGACTTGCAGCGGGTGGGCGTAATCTGTCATGCCGGAGATCACCGGCACGCCGCTGTACTGGGCCATGGCGTCCAGCGTGGTCTGCTTGTAGGTGCGGCAGACGATGGCATCATAGTACCGGCCCAGGGCGCGGGCGGTGTCCTGCACAGGCTCGCCGCGGGCGGTCTGCAGGTCGTTGGCGCTCAGGTAGGTGCCCAGGCCGCCCATCTGGTAGATACCCACCTCTAAACTGGTGCGGGTGCGGGTGGAATTTTTGGCAAAGATCAGCGCCACCGCCTTGCCCTGCAGGTCCTTGGGGTCGACGCCCTGTTTGTGCAGGCGCTTGTACTCGTCGGCTACATCCAGAATGTGCAGGATCTCTTCGGGGGTCAGGGCGCTCAATTTCAACAGATGTTTCATCAGAACTTCTCCAGAACAGTACGCAGGGTGTCCAGCGCGGTGTCAACATCGGTCTCGGTCAAAATCAGCGGCGGCAGCAGGCGCAGGCGGGTCTTGGCCGTCAGCACCAGCAGGCCCTCTTTCTCGCAGGCGGCGCGGACATCGGCGGCCTTGATGCCGTCCTCAAAGGCAATGCCCACCATCAGGCCCAGGCCGCTGACCTCGGTAACATGGGGCAGGGTCTTGAGGCCTGTGCGCAGGCGGGCGGCCTGGGTCAGCACGTTATCCATAAAGGCTTCGTCCATGGCATCCAGCACGGCCAGCGCACCGGCGCAGACCACCGGGTTGCCGCCGAAAGTGGAACCGTGGGTGCCGGGGCCCATATGCTCGGCAACCTTGGCGGTCATCAGCACGGCGCCGATGGGCAGGCCGCCGCCCAGGCCCTTGGCCAGTGTGACGATGTCCGGGTGCAGGTCAAAATGCTCACAGGCCAGGAACCTGCCGGTGCGGCCTACGCCGGTCTGTACCTCGTCCACGATGAGCACCAGGTCGCGCTTTTTGCAGAACTCGGCCACCTTGGCCACGTAGTCGGCATCCAGCGCCACCACGCCGCCTTCTCCCTGGACCAACTCCAGCATGACGGCGCAGACGGTGTCGTCGGCAGCATCCCGCAGGGCGGAAAAATCACCGGCGGGTACATAGGCAAAGTTGCCGGGGAACGGGCCGAAATACTGGTGGAACACATCCTGGCCGGTGGCGGTCAGGGTGGCCAGCGTGCGGCCGTGGAAAGAGTTTACCAGCGTGATGACCTTGTTGCGGGCAGCCCCATAAGTATCAGTAGAATATTTGCGGGCGGCCTTGATGGCGCCCTCGTTGGCCTCGGCACCGGAGTTGCCAAAGAAAACGGCATCCATGCCGGTGCGGCAGCACAGCTTTTTAGCCAGCTTGCCGCAGGGGGCCGTGTAGTACAGGTTGGAGGTGTGCTGCAGGGTGGCGGCCTGGTCGCAGACGGCCTGCACCCAGGCGGGGTGACAGTAGCCCAGCGAGTTGACGCCGATGCCGGAGGTGAAATCCAGATAGCGCTTGCCCTCGGGGTCGGCGGCGGTCATGCCGTGGCCCTCGGCCAGCACGACCTGGCTGCGGGCGTAGGTATGCAGAACGTACTTGTTATCGCGTTTGATGACTTTTTCGGTTTGCATGGCGTACCCTCCTTAATGGTTGCCGCGGCGGTAGAACATGGTACCGGCGCCGCGGTCACTGAACATTTCCAGCAGGATGGAATGGGGCACACGGCCATCAATGATAACGGCCTCGTGTACGCCTTGATAGATGGCGTCGGCCATACCTTCGATCTTAGGCAGCATGCCGCCGGCAATGACACCGGCCGCCTTGTAGCCCTCGATCTCGGAGACTTCGACCTCGGGGATCAGGGTGGATTCATCGTTCTTGTCATAGAGCAGACCGACAATATCCGTCATGCTGACGAGTTTTTCGGCATGCAGGGCAATGGCAATCTCCGCCGCAGCCGTGTCGGCGTTGATGTTGTAGGGGATGCCGTTGTCGTCCATGCCGACAGTGGCAATGACCGGGATGAAGCTGTCGGCCAGCAGATGCTCGATCAGCGTGGTATCCACCTTTTCGATCTCGCCCACATAGCCCAGGTCCACATCGGACTTGCGGCTGCAGGTGATGGTGTGGCCGTCCATGCCGCACAGGCCGACACCGCGGCCTTTCAGCAGGGCGACGAGGTCCTTGTTGACCTGGCCCGCCAGCACCTGCTGTACAATGCCCATGGTCTCCTCATCGGTGTAGCGCAGGCCGCCCACAAACTTGGACTCCTTGCCCACGCGGGCCAGCATCTTGTTGATGGCCGGGCCGCCGCCGTGGACCAGCACCACCCGCACGCCCAGCAGGGTCAGAGTGACCAGGTCGTTCATGACGGCCAGTTTCAGCTCATCGTTGACCATAGCGTTGCCGCCGTACTTGATGACAAGCGTTTTGCCGTGGTATTTTTGGATATAGGGCGTAGCTTCGCTGAAAAGCAGCGCCATCTCTTCATTTTTCATTGCACATTCTCCCCCGTCCCCGGCCTGTATCAGGTACGGTAGTCGCCGTTGATCTTAACGTAATCGTAGGTCAGGTCGCAGCCCCAGGCCTTAGCGGTAAAGTTGCCGCTGCCCAGGTCGACCAGGATCTGGATTTCGTCCTCTTTCAGCACTTTGGCGGCCTCGTCCTCGCTGTAGGGGTGGTAGGCGGCATTCTCGCAGACAAAGACCTCACCGGCCTTGCTCTTGAGGCGAACGGCCGTCTTGCTGATGTCGAAGTCGCCAGGGGTGTAGCCGATGGCGCAGAGCACACGGCCCCAGTTGGCATCCTCGCCAAACATGGCGGCCTTGAACAGGGCGGAGTGGATGACGCTCTTGGAGGCAGCGCGGGCGGTCAGCAGATCGGGTGCGCCGGTCACGATGCACTCCAGCAGCTTGGTAGCGCCTTCGCCGTCACCGGCCAGTTCACGGCTGAGTTGCTCGGCTACCTGGGTCAGGGCTGCAACAAAGGTGTCATAGTCAGCGGTGCCGGGCTGGACCTCGGCGCCGGACAGGCCGCTGGCCAGCAGCAGCACGGTGTCGTTGGTGGAGGTGTCGCCGTCCACAGAGATCTGGTTGAAGGTGGCGGGCACCACGCTGGACAGGGCAGCCTGCAGCACAGCGGGCTCGACCTTGGCGTCGGTGGTGATGAAGAGCAGCATGGTGGCCATGTTGGGGTGGATCATGCCGGAGCCCTTGGCAATGGCGCCCATGCGGCAGGTCTTGCCGCCGATGGTGAATTCGATGGACACCTCTTTAGAATGGGTGTCGGTGGTCATAATGGCGGTGGCAGCGTCGTGGCTGCCAGCCTCGGTGGCGGCCAGCTTGGCGGCGGCCTCTGGGATGCCCTTGGCAAACGGCTCAATGCTCATGGCCTGGCCGATGACGCCGGTGGAGGAGGGCAGCACGTCGTCGGCGCTGATGCCCAGCTCCTTGGCGACGATCTCGCAGGTCTCCTTGGCCAACTCAATGCCGTTGGGGGCGCAGGTATTAGCGTTGCCGCTGTTGACCACGATAGCCTGGGCGTAGCCGTCCTTCAGATGCTCGCGATCCACCGTGATGGGCGCACCGTAGACCTTGTTGGTGGTGTAGCAGCCGGCACCGGCGCAGCGGACGTCCGCCTTGATAAGTGCCAGGTCCAGCTTGGAATGGTTATGCCGGATGCCGCAATGCACACCGGCGGCGGAGAAACCGGCGGGTGCACAGATGCCGCCGGGGATCATCTTGAAGTTTTCCATAATTGTCTCCCTCTAATTCTCTAATTACCCTTTTCGTTTACCCTATTCTTTTTGCAGTGCCAGACCGGCGGTCTCGTCCAGGCCCAGCATCAGGTTCATACATTGCACAGCCGCGCCCGAGGAGCCTTTGCCCAGGTTGTCGAACAGGCTGATGAGCTCCATCTGGGTGCCGTCTGGGTTCGCCAGGCAGAAGATCTCCAGCCGGTCCAGCCCGGCCAGCTTATTGGCAGCCAGGAAGCCGCCGTCGGTACCCTCGTTCAGCGGATGGACCGAGATCATCTTTTGCCCTGCGTAATAGTCGGCCAGGGCATCGGCCACCTGCTGGGCGGTCAGGCCCAGAGCGGGCAGATCCAGCGGGATCATCGTCTCCATACCGGCGTAGTAGTCGGCCACCACCGGCACAAAAGTGGGCGGCGTGGTCAAGCCGGTAATTGCTGCCATCTCCGGCAGGTGCTTGTGGTGCAGCGCCAGCCCGTAGGGACGGGGCGCGTTCAGCGCGGGGTCGGTGCGTTCGGCCTCATACTGGGCAATCATCTTTTTGCCGCCGCCGGAGTAGCCGGTCAGGCTGGTGCAGTGCAACAACGCGGTCTTGGGCACCAGGCCCAGTTCCACCAGCGGGGCCACCGGGGCAATAAAGCCGGTGGCGTGGCAGCCGGGCACGGCTACGCGGGTGGCGGTTTTCAGCGCCTTGCGGGTGTCGTGCAGTTCCGGCAGACCATAGGTCCAGCCGGGAGCCGTGCGGTGTGCGGTGGAGGTATCCAGCACGCGGACATCGGGCCGCAGCAGCGGCACCACCTCGCGGGCGGCATCGTCCGGCAGGCATAGGAAAGAGAGGTCACTCTCATTGATCACCGCTGCGCGGGCGTGTACGTCCTTGCGTTCGGCCTCGGAAATATGCAGAATCGTGAACTCCGACCGTTCGGCCAAGCGGTCCGCAATGCGCAGCCCGGTTGTACCGGAACTGCCATCAACAAAGATTTTATACTTTCCCATTTTTACACCCCTATCATGTAGGCAAGCACACAGTTTGTAGGGGCGGATGCTTGCATCCGTCCGCGGGTCGATGCAAGCATCGCCCCCTAAAGAGCCGCAAATATCCCTTTAGGCAAGTTTCTCTTTTACCAATTCGATCTGCTTCAGCACGCTGGCCTTGGTGGGGCCGCCGTAGCTGGTACGGCCCTCGCAACAGGTAGTCAGGTCAATGGCGGTATACACGTCCTCCGCAAACAGGTCGCTGTACTGCTTGAATTCGTCCAGCGTCAGTTCCTCCAGCGTCTTGCCCTCGCGGATGCAGGCGGCTACCATCGTACCGGTGCACTTGTAGGCATCGCGGAAGGGCATGCCCTTCTTGGTCAGGTAATCGGCGCAGTCGGTGGCATTGATAAAACCCTTGGCGGCGGCGCGGCGCATGTTGGCGGGCAGCGGGGTCATGGTGGCCAGCATGGGGGTCACGGTGCGCAGGCACAGCTCCAGCGTGTCCACCGCGTCAAAAATGGCCTCTTTATCCTCCTGCATATCCTTATCGTAGGCCAGGGGGATGCCCTTCATCATGACCAGCAGCGTGTTCAGGTCGCCGTAGACGCGGCCGGTCTTACCGCGGATCAGCTCGGTGACGTCGGGGTTCTTCTTCTGGGGCATGATGGACGAGCCGGTGGTAAAGGCGTCGTCCAGCTCAATGAACTTGAACTCCCAGCTACACCACAAAATGATTTCCTCGCTCAGGCGGGAAAGGTGCATCATGCAGGTGGCCATGGCACTGCACAGCTCAATGCAGAAGTCGCGGTCCGATACACCGTCGATGGAGTTCCCGCAGGGGGCGGCAAAGCCCAGCTGCTCAGCGGTGTAGAAGCGGTCCAACGGGTAGGTAGTACCGGCCAGTGCGCCGGACCCCAGCGGGCACTCGGCGTCCATACGGGCGGTGGCGTCCTGCAGGCGGCCCAGGTCGCGCAGCAACATCCAGGCGTAGGCCATCAGCTGGTGGCCAAAAGTAACAGGCTGGGCACGCTGCAGATGAGTATAGCCGGGCATGACGTAACCGGCCCCTTTTTCGGCCTGGTCACACAGCACGGTAATCAGTTCTTTAATCTGGCCTTGGATATGCTTGCTGGCTTCCCGCAGATTCAGGCGGATGTCCAGTGCCACCTGGTCGTTGCGGCTGCGGCCGGTGTGCAGCCGCTTGCCTGCATCACCCACGCGGGCAGTCAGGGTCTGCTCTACAAAGGTGTGTACATCCTCGGCGTTGGGGTCAATTTCCAATGCGCCGCTGTGCAGATCCTCCAGAATAGAGTGCAGGCCCTTGTGAATATCGTCCACATCCTGCTGGGAGATAATGCCCTGACGGCCCAGCATGGCCGAGTGTACCAGGCTGCCCTGAATATCCTGCTCAATCATCCGCGCATCAAAGCGGATGGATGAGTTAAAGTCGTTTACGCGGCTGTCTACGGCCTTGCTTGCACGGCCCTGCCAAAGTTGCGGCATACGGTTCCTCCAATGCTGTTTTGTTTGTTATAGCGTGCATGCGGGGCGGTGCAGCCGCCCGGCACGCACAGTGTATAGAAACGCCAAAACCGCCAAGTGGGCGCGTGCCCTCCTGGCGGTGCTTATAGCGTTGGACAGATTAGTCCTGAGCGGGCCAGTTCTGGGCCAGCTTGGCACGCTCTGCAATGGGCAGGCCAAACAGGTTGATGAACCCGTTCGCATCGGCCTGGTTGTAATCGTCATCCTCGCCGAAGGAAGCGGTCTGCTCATCGTACAGGGTGTACGGGCTGGTGACACCGGCATTGATCATGTTGCCCTTGTACAGCTTCAGGGTAACATCGCCGGTAACAGTTTTCTGCAGGTCGTCGGTGAAGGCACTCAGGGCCTCACGCAGCGGGGTGAACCACTGGCCGTTGTAGACCAGTTCGCCCATCTTCTGGGCAATGCTCTCCTTGAAGTGGAAAGCCTCTTTGTCAATGGTGATGGTCTCCAGCACATTGTGGGCCTTGTACAGGATGGCACCGCCGGGGGTCTCATACACACCGCGGCTCTTCATGCCGACCAGACGGTTCTCAACGATGTCCAGCAGGCCGATGCCGTTGGCGCCGCCCAGCTTGTTCAGGTACTCAATCAGGGCCACACCATCCATCTCCTGCCCGTCAACAGCGGTGGGAATGCCCTTTTCAAAGTGAATCTTGACGTAGGTCGGCTTATCGGGGGCCTGCTCCGGGGAGACACCCAGTTCCAGGAAGCCGGGCTTGTTGTACTGGGGCTCCAGAGAGGGCTTCTCCAGATCCAAGCCCTCATGGCTCAGATGCCACAGGTTCTTATCCTTGGAGTAGTTGGTCTCACGGTTAATCTTCAGGGGGATGTTGTGGGCTTCGGCGTAATCGATTTCCTCATCACGGCTCTTGATGTTCCACTCACGCCAAGGGGCGATGATGGCCATTTCGGGGGCCAGGGCCTTGAGGGTCAGTTCAAAACGGACCTGATCGTTGCCCTTACCGGTGCAGCCGTGGCAGATGGCGTCAGCATGCTCTTTCTTGGCGATGTCAGCCAGAGCAGCGGCGATGCAGGGACGTGCGTGGGAGGTGCCCAGCAGGTAATCCTCATACTTGGCGTCAGCCTTCAGGCAGGGCCAGATGTAGTTTTCCACATAATCCTTCTTCAAATCCAGAACATACAGCTTGGAAGCGCCGGTCTTGAGGGCCTTCTCCTCCAGGCCGTCCAGTTCGGTGCCCTGGCCGACATCGCCGGAAACGGCAACGACTTCGCAGTTGTTATAGTTTTCTTTCAGCCAGGGAATGATGATGGAAGTATCCAGACCGCCGGAGTATGCCAGAACGACTTTTTTGATGTCTTGTTTGTTCTTTTTCATGATTCTTACCTCTCCCAATCATATTTGTTCAGGACGCCCGGATGTTGCTTGCCGTCGTCGTGAATATTTATTCATCTGATACTGCATATTATACAACTTTATACAAGAATTGCAAGCGGTAAAATCCACAAAGGATTTTCTATTTTTTCTGCTTTTTTAGGCATAATATACAGTAAAAAGCACGCTTTATACAGAAAAAACGATGAATATACATTCCTTAGCAGGAAACAGCCCTACTTTTTATAAAAATAGCACGCTTACGGGGAAAAAACAAGGATAAAAACAAAAACGAGACGGCCACTGCCCCGTCTCGTTTTCTTTAAAAAGAAGGAGAAAAACAGAACGTCTTGCCAGCGCCTGCATCGAATGGAAACCACCCCTCTACAAGTGGATGCCGTTCCTTGGGAATCGGCAGGGCGCTCTGGTATTCTTCCTCTTTTACCTATTGGGAAAGCTTTGCAGCGCCTCAAGCGCTCTTTGCTTTCGATGCCTAAATATTACACTATTTTTGTCGAGATTGCAAGATGCGGATTTATACAACATGCAATAAATGTTACACTGCATTTTGTTAAAATTGCACAATTGCCAACTCAAAAGCCATACAAAAAGCCCCGGTGCGTTCAAAATGCGCCGGGGCAAAAAACATGCGGTTTATAGGGTTTATAAAAGGTTACTGGGCATCAACGGGAACCGTCCAGCCCTTGGTGTCGGGCAGCTTGCCCCACTGGATGCCGGTCAGGGTGTCATACAGCTTCTGGGTCAGCTCGCCGATCTTGCCGCCGCTGATATGGGCAGCCTTGCCCTCCCAATCCAGCTCCTTGACGGGGGAAACGACAGCAGCCGTGCCGGTGCCAAAGACCTCTTCCAGCTTGCCCTCGTCGGCAGCCTTCATGATATCAGCAATGGCAACACGCTCCTCGTGTACCTTGTAGCCCCAATCCTTCAGCAGCTCGATGATGGAACGGCGGGTAACGCCGGGCAGAACGGTGCCTACGCAGGGTGCGGTGTAGATCTCGCCGTCGATCTTGAACATGATGTTCATGGAGCCGACTTCCTCGACGTACTTCTTCTCAACGCCGTCCAGCCACAGCACCTGGCTGAAGCCGCGCTCCTCGGCCAGCTCACCGGCCTTGATGGAAGCAGCGTAGTTGCCGCCGCACTTGGTAAAGCCGGTCAGGCCCGGGGCGGCACGGATGTACTGGTCTTCGACGTAGATGCGGACGGGGTCCAGACCCTCGGCATAGTATGCGCCGGAGGGAGCAGCGATGATGGCGAAGCGGTAATGCTTGGCAGCATGCACGCCCAAGCCCACATCGGTAGCGATGCAGAACGGGCGGATGTACAGGGAAGCACCGTCCGAATGAGGCACCCAGTCGCGGTCAACATCGACCAGGGTCTTAACGGCCTGGACAAAATCCTCCGGCGGGATGGAGGGCATGCCCAGACGGTCAGCAGAATCGTTGAAACGGTTAGCGTTGCAGTCGGGGCGGAACAGCTGGATCTTGCCCTCGGCGGTGCGGTAGGCCTTCATGCCCTCGAAAATTTCCTGGGCGTAGTGGAACACGGTGGTAGCAGGGTCCATTTCCCACGGGCCGTAGGGGACGACACGGGCATCGTGCCAGCCCTCACCGGCGGTATAGTCCATCACGAACATATGGTCGCTGAAGATCTTGCCGAAGCCCAGCTTCGACTCGTCCTGCGGTTTCTGTTTCGGATGTTCGGTTTTAACAATTTTAATATCCAACATGATTTGCACTCTCCCTTATATTTCCAGGCGCGCTTAGCCGCACAGCAAAGCGCGGATGATGGTTAAATCCATTATAGCGCTGTAAAGCGGTAAAAACAAGTCCCTATTTTATTTCATATTGCACCGGGGCACAAAATGGGGTACAATAACCTTGGTTTCCCCCGCTTTCTTTGAAACCTTACTTTCTTTGAAAAGAAAGTAAGCAAAGGCAATACCGCATAATTCTAAGTGCCGATACGGCGAGCGAGGTGCGGCAGCTGCTAAGCCAAAAGCGCAGATAATACTTTGTGTATTATCGAGCATTTTGGCAACGCAGATGCCGTGCCGCAGCCGCCGGAGCGGTGCTTAAGCCGTCAGGCGGGAATTGTGCGGTGTTGCCCAAAGAAACTTTCAATATGTTTCCTGGAAAAGCAACGATTATAAAGCAACGATTATTTTAATTTAAGGAGTTACCAATGGTCAAAGCAGTCATTTTTGATATGGACGGCCTGATGTTTGATACCGAGCGCCTGTGGGATACCCTGTGGGAGCCTGCCTGTAAGGAGCTGGGCCTGCCCCTGCCCCCGGATATGGCCAAGTTCCAGGCGGGCGGCCGCGGCCTGGCGGGCGATAACCTGCGCCGCCACGTGGCTCAGTATATCCCCGGCGACCCGCAAAAGGTGCTGGACAAGGTCTGGCAGCTGGCCGACGAGCGCTTTGCCCAGGGCGTGCCCTGCAAGCCCGGCCTGAAAGAGCTGCTTTCTACGCTGGAAGACCTGGGCATGCCCCGCATCGTGGCCAGCTCCAGCCCCCGCAATATGATCGAGATGAACCTGCAGACTTCCGGCACCGCCCGCTATTTCCATGATGTCGTTTCCGGCACCGAGGTCGCCCGCAGCAAGCCTGCGCCCGATACCTTTCTGCTGGCGGCCGAAAAACTGCACACCGACCCCAAGGATTGCCTGGTGCTGGAGGACAGCTTCAACGGCGTGCGCGCCGGCCGCGCTGCCGGCTGCGTGACCGTGATGGTCCCCGACCTCATGCAGCCCACCGACGAGATCAGGGCCTTGTACACCTGCTGCTGCAAGGACCTGCTGGAAGTCCGCGTCCTGCTGCTGGCCGGCAAGCTGTAACCTTATAATAAGAAAGCCCCCGGCGGGTGGAAGATTCCACGCCCGCCGGGGGCTGTTTTGTGGTTGCTTACAGGGCCGTGCCCTTCTTGGGGATAAACAGGCGGCTCATATCCGCGTGTTCCAGTTCAAGCAGCTTGATTTTTTTATCAATGCCTCCGGCGTACCCGGTCAGGCTGCCGTTGGTGCCCACCACGCGATGGCAGGGAATGATGATAGACACTTTGTTGTGCCCCACGGCCCCGCCCACCGCCTGGGCGGAACCCCTGCCGCCCTGCTGTGCCGCCAGCTGGCGGGCAATGTCACCGTAGGTGATAATCTGCCCGTAGGGGATTGTCAGCAAGATTTTCCACACCGATTGTTGAAAACTTGACCCGACCGGGTGCAGCGGTGGCAGGAAGTCGGGCTCCTTGCCGGCAAAATAGATGTCCAGCCAGCGCTTGGCCTCAGCCAGAATGGGCGTGGTCTGGGCACAGTGTCCGACGGGCAGGGTATTGGCAAAATATTTCTGCCCCTCAAACCACAGCCCCACCAGCCCGACCTCGTCTGCTGCCAGCAAAATCCCGCCCAGTGGGGACTGGTATTGTTGGATAGAAACCATAGCGGACACCTCACAGGGATAGCGGCTGTGCCGCTTTTTTTGCCATAAGGACATAAAACAAAAAAGGCAACTTACCATTCAGTAAGTTGCCTTGGTGCGCCGGAAGAGACTCGAACTCCCGACCTTCTGATTCGTAGTCAGACACTCTATCCAGCTGAGCTACCGGCGCGGAACGTGTATTATAATACCATCCGTTCCCCCAAATGTCAAGCGTTTTTTCAAAAAAAGTTTTTACTTTTTTAAATTGGGCGGCAGGGCCGATTTCGGGGCCGTATGCTTGCAATTCGGGGGTAAACGTGATAAATTTATAACAACCACTATGCCGATTTTGAATCGCATCTGCCGGCGCTGCAAGATTGCGGCGCCGGCCCGGGAAAGGACATTCTACCATGACCAATACAGAACTGTTTGACCTCTGGCGCGCCCGCGCAGTGGAGGATCCTGACCTGCTCACCGAACTGGACGGCATCCGGGGTGATGCCGATGCCATCAATGACCGCTTTTACCGCGACCTGGCCTTTGGCACGGGCGGTCTGCGCGGCGTCATCGGCGCAGGCAGCAACCGCATGAATATCTACACCATCCGCCGCGCCACCCAAGGCCTGGCGGACTACATCAACGCCGCAGGCCTGCCTAAAAAAGTAGCCATCGGCCACGACAGCCGCCACAAGGGCGAGCTGTTCAGCCGCGAGGCCGCCCGCGTGCTGGCCGCCAACGGCATCACCGCCTACCTGTACCCCCGGCTGGAGCCCACCCCGGCGCTGTCCTGGGCTGTGCGCTATCTGGGCTGCGGCGCGGGCATCTGCGTGACCGCCAGCCACAACCCCGCCAAGTACAACGGCTATAAGGTCTATGGTGCCGACGGCTGCCAGATCACGCTGGAAGCCGCCGATGCCGTGCTGGCTGCTATCGACAAGCACAATTATTTCGATTCCATCGAGCTGACCAACTTTGACGCCGCCGTGGCCGCAGGCAAGATCGTCTGGATCGACGACAAGTGTCTGCGCGACTTCGTGGATGCCGTACTGGCCCTGCGCCCCGGCAACGATGTCTCCAAACTCAAACTGGTCTACACGCCGCTGAACGGCTCCGGTCTGGAACCTGTCAAGATGCTGTTGGACCGCATGGGCGTGACCCAGGTCACCGTGGTGCCCGAGCAGGAGAAGCCGGACGGCTCCTTCCCCACCTGCCCCTACCCCAACCCAGAGATTCGCGAGGCCATGGAGACCGGCCTGAAGCTGTGCGACACCGTAAAGCCCGACCTGATGCTCGGCACCGACCCGGACTGCGACCGCATGGGTTCCGCCGTGCCGGACGGCAAGGGCGGCTATCGGCTCATCACCGGCAACGAGATGGGTGTGCTGCTGTTTGACTACATCTGCCGCACCCGCATTGGCAACGGCACAATGCCCAAGGACCCCGTGGCCGTGACTACCATCGTGTCCACCGACATGGCCACCCCCATCGCCAAAAAGTACGGCGTGGAGCTGCGCCGTACCCTGACCGGCTTCAAGTTCATCGGTGAGCAGATCGGCTTCCTGGAGGCCGAGGGCCACCCCGAACGCTACATCTTCGGCTTTGAGGAAAGCTACGGCTACCTGTCCGGCGCACACGTCCGCGACAAGGACGCCGTCAACGCCGTAATGCTGGCCTGCGAGACCGCCGCCTATTACGCCGCCCAGGGCATGAGCCTGCTGGACGCTGTAAACGCACTGTACAGGGAGTTCGGTTTCTACCGCAACGCACTGGAAAGCTTTACCTTTGAGGGCGAGACCGGCATGCACAAGATGCAGGGCATCATGGCCGGGCTGCGCACCAGCGCCCCCAAAACCATTGCCGGGTACGAGGTCGCCGAAGTGGTGGATTACGACACCGACGGCACCGGCCTGCCCCGCGCCGACGTGCTGGAATACCGCCTGGTCAACGGTGCCAAGCTGATGGTCCGTCCCAGCGGCACCGAGCCGAAGATCAAAGTTTACCTGTCCGCTGTGGCTAACAGCGAGGAAGCCGCCGATGCCATCAACACCGCCATGGCAGATGCGGCCAAGGATTGGATGAAGTAAGGCTGTAAAATAAAAACGAAACCTCCCCTGAAGCCGTAGGGGCGGATGCTTGCATCCGCCCGCGGGTCGATGCGAGCATCGACCCCTACAGATTCACGGGGAGGTTTTTATTTTATAGATTTACTTTCCGTACCGCGCCACGCCGGATTCGATCAAAATATCCGGTTCCAGCTTCAGGCCGGGCTTGCGGCCTTTTTGGGCTTCGACCAAAAACAGCCAGGGCGTGCTGCCGGTGCGCTGGCGCACAAAGGCCAGTCGCTTGGGTTCCAGCCGGGCGGTGCGCAGGGCACACAGCACTTCCACCAGTTGGTCGGGACGTTGGCACAGCACAAAGCGGCCGCCATCCCGCAGAGCGCGGCGGGCGCACTGGGCCACATCCTCGGTGGTGCAGGTCACAGTGTGGCGGGCGGCGGCCCGCACCGGGTCGGGACTTTGGGGGCCTACCGTAAAATAGGGCGGGTTGCAGGCAGCAAAATCATATTTTCCCTGCTCCGGCCCGGCGGCGCAAAACATCCGCAGGTCGCCCTGCGCAGGGGTAATGTGGTCGATGCCATTCTCCGCCACGGCCTGAACACACAGGGCGCTGGCGTCAGGGTCCAGCTCCAGCGCTGTGCAGGGGCCGCGGTGCCCGGCATCGTGCCATAACAGCGAGATTATGCCGCACCCGCTGCACATGTCCAAGGCCCGCTCGGCCCGGCGGGGCTGGGCAAAGCGGCCCAGAAGCAGGGCATCGGTGCCAAAGGCGGCGCGAGGAGCGGTCAGCACTCTGGTGCCGTTATCCAAAATTTCTACACCGCTCATGCTTTATCCCGCAGCAGCGCGTATTTCATCAGGCCGATCTGGGTCTTGCTGTCCTTGATCTCGCCATGCAGCACCTTTTGCAGGGCTTCCGCAAAGGGCATGCGCACCACATCCAGGAATTCCCCGGCATCCAGGTGCTGACCGCCCTTGTGCAGGCCGGTGGCGGCCCACAGATAAATCTTCTCGCTGTCATAACCCACAGTGGGGTAGACGACACCCAGGTCAATGTAGTTGTCGGCGGACAGGCCGCACTCCTCGCTCAGTTCCCGCTTGGCGGATTCAAATGGGTCCTCGCCGGGTTCCAGCTTACCGGCGGGCAGCTCCCAGATTTCCTCGCCCAGCGCGTAGCGGAACTGGCGGACCAGATAGATGCAGCCCTCGTCGTCGATGGGCAGCACGCAGGCGCCGCCGTGGTGGTGTACGACCTCTCGCAGGCTGGTGCGGCCGTCTTCCAGGCGGACGGTGTCCAGCGTAACGTGGATGACATGGCCGTCAAAGATCTCTTTGCTTTCCAGTTTGGTTTCGGTATGCGGCATGGGACAGCACTCCTTTTATTACAGTTTTTACAGCAGGCGCAGACAGAAATCGATATACTCCAGGGTATACCGCTGGGTACACACCAGGCTGGAATCTTTTAAATTGGACATATAATCGGCCAGCCGGTTGGCCAGCATGGCATCCCGCAGGGTGTATTCACGGCAAAAGCCCTCCTGCGGATCGTCGGACAAAGTGCAGAATGCCACGCTGCGGCCACGGAAGGCGGTTACCGTAATGTGGGGGTCCAGGGGAAAGGCTTCGGCACTGACGATGCGCAGCACAGCGGTGTTGTTCTCGCAGGCTGTGCGCATCCGCAGCAGCAGTTCCCGGCGGGCTTCCGGGGGCAGCGGCCCGGTCAGGGAGGCATCTACATCCACTATGCGGCCGGTGCGCACAAAATCCATCAGGCCGTCCTCGCTGAAATAGAACTCATACGGAGCGGTCAGCCAGGCCTGCATGTAGTCGGCCAGGCCCGGCATGGTTTCCAGCGCCGCCAACGCCTGGGGGGCATAGCGGCCGATCATTTCCATATCGATAAACTTGGAGACCGGCGGCTGGGCACGCATATAGCAGGCTTCGGTCTCGTTGTCCAGCAGCTGGTTGCCAAACGCCATGGCCTGCTCAAAACTGTGGGCGTCCGATGCCAGAGAGAAGATCACCGGTGCTTCCAGATACTGGCGGCTGAACTCCATGCGCAGGCACTGCACCACCGATGGCTCGGTCAGGCAGATGCACTTTTGCAGGTTGAGATCCATAAACACGACCACATCGGGGAACAGCACATAGACCGGCATCAGCAGACCGGGCAGCGGCCCGGCAAAAGGCGCACAGGAAAGCCGTGCCTCGTACTGCATTGAGCGCAGGACCAGAAAAGGCAGCGCCCGGGACACGGTGCGCACGTTGCCGATGAAATTTTCCTGTGCATCGTTATTGGTCACAAACCGCAGCAGATGCCATACCGGCTTTGGCGAAGCCTCGGCGGAAAAGGCACCGATGAGGATCGAACTGAGTGCGCGTTCCCCCACAAACGGGGAAAGCATCAGCGGGCGCTTTTCTTCGCTGCGCAGGTAGCGGATCAGCAGCAGATACAGCTGCTGTGTCACCGCCTGGTAGCCCTGGTAGCACCGGCTGGTGAAGGCGGCTTCCAGGTCGGCTTCGCTGCGGGGCATGGGGGCCAGTACATCATTCATCAGGTTATCGCGGGAGCGCATCGCCGTCTGCAGCAGCTCGTACAGGGCTTCATCGGTACGGTGGGCCTGGGCGCCGCTGCGCAGTTCGTCGTATTGGGTGGTCAGGTGCTCGGCCTGGCGGGCGTTCAGGCCCAGGGCATGAATGAGCCGCTGCAGCTGGGCGCGGTTGGGCATCCGCTTGCCGTCCATTATTTTATATAAGGAAGATCGGTCGATCTGCGCCTGGCGGGCCAGTTCGGCCATCGTGCCGGGGTAGCGGTCCACCAGGATCTTCAAGCTTTTGCTCAGGTCATTCATGGGAGATTCTCCGTTGTTGGTTTGTTATCTGTATCATACCGCAAAGCGGGGAAATATGCAAATGTTGGTTTGCTTTGTTTTGCTGCTTTGGGCGGCTCTGCCTGCCTTGCGGCAGGGCCTAATATGACAGGCTGCATCCGTTAAGCCTGCCTTTTTTGGCCACAAGAGAGTACGCATAGCGGCTGGATGCTGTTAAAAAACGAGGGAAGCGCCGCATGACGGCGCGGAACGAAAGCCGCACGATTAAAAGCACCCATTTCAAACAATTTTCACTAAAAGCATTTTATTGCTGCGCAATTTGTGTTATGATAAAATCAACTGATTTTCCGGGAATGGTGCATGCGTTATGATGAGTTACGAAGAATTCACCCAAAAGGAAGCCGCGCTGGAAAGCGCACCACAGGCAGAGCGCGAGGCGTTCTATGCGGAGATCCTGGAAAAGGAGACCACCAAAACCGATGTACGGATGATGGCCTATTTCCATGCGGCGCTGCTGCATTACCGGGAGGGGGACTTCCGCGCCGCGCGGGAGATTCTGGAGCCGTTCGTCATCGACTACCAAAGCTATGCCTATCGCCCGGAGATCATCGCCTGTTTTAACCTGATGGGCGTGGCCGTTTACTGTGAGCGCTCCTATGCCCTGGCTCGCTTTTATATCCATGAGGGTCTGAAGATCGCGCGGGAAAACCACGAGATCAGCCGCTATTCCTAAGAGTACAATAACCTCGCTGTAACCTACCTGGCCCAGCACGAATATGAAAAGGCGCTGGAGGCCATCCGCGAGGCCGAACGTCATCTGCCCGATTCGGACCGGGAAATGCACGCCTACATCTACCTCAATCTGTCCGAGATCTGCTGCCATCTGGACCGCCTGGACGAAGCGCAGGCCGCGCTGACCCGCTGTGCAGAGGAGTACGACGGCAGGACCCTGCTGCCGGATGACATTCTGCTGGTGGAAATGCTGCTGTACTACAAGCTGGGCGATGCCGAGCGCTACGAAAAATGCAGGGCTGAAGTCTGGCAAAAGCTGCCCGCCATGCATGCAGCCGAGTTCGGCAATACGGCCAACAACCTGTTTGAGGCATTCACCCAGGGCGACAACGCGGCCCGCTCCCAGTACGGCGGCACGGGGCTGGGCATGTCCATCGTGGCGCAGCTGGTTAAAAAGATGAACGGCACGATTCAAGTGGAAAGCACGGTGGGCGAGGGCAGCAGCTTTACCGTGGTACTACCGTTTGCCATCGACCATGACCCGCCTGCGGCGGCCGAGAAGACTCCCCCCGCCGGCGACCTGCGCGGCAAGCGCCTGCTGGTGGTGGAGGATAACGAGCTGAACATGGAGATTGCCGAATTTATACTGAAAAGCACCGGGGCCGAGGTGGTCCCTGTGTTTGACGGCGAAAGCGCGGTCAATGCCTACGCCCAGGCTGCGCCCGGCACTTACCAGGCCATTTTGATGGATCTGATGATGCCGGTCATGGACGGCTACACCGCCACCCGCGCCATCCGCAGTTCCGGCCGCCCCGATGCGGGGACCATCCCCATCATTGCCATGAGTGCCAACGCCTATGCCGAGGATGTGCAGAAATGCCTGGACACCGGCATGAACGCCCACATCAGCAAGCCGCTGTATAAGGACGTTATGCTGGAGACGATCGAGCGGTTTGTATAAAAGGATAAAAACGAAAACGACCGTGCCTTACAAAGGGTACGGTCGTTTCCGTTGGTATAGGAAAATAAGGGCAATACCGCATAATTCTAAGTGCCGATACGGCGAGCGAGGTGCGGCAGATGCTAAGCCAAAAGCGCAGATAATACTTTGTGTATTATCGAGCATTTTGGCAACGCAGATGCCGTGCCGCAACCGCCGGAGCGGTGCTTAAGCCGTTAGGCGGGAATTGTGCGGTGTTGCCTAAGGGAATGGTAAGATTGGCCCGCGTCAGACAATCTTGCGGGACTTGTGGACACCGGTCTTCAGGAACTCGACCCACTCGGCCACGTTGACGGCATGGTCGCCCAGGCGCTCCAGATACTTGGCGATCATGAACAGGTCCAGCGCGGTCTCGGCGTCGTCAGGGTGGGCGGCGATGTACTGGGCGATCTCGCGGCTGATCTTGGAAAACATCGCGTCGCAGTCATCGTCCCGGGCAATGACCTGGGCGGCGGTGGATAGATCCACCTGCACGTAGGCGCCAATGGCGGTCTTGACCATGTTCAGCGCCACATCGCCCATTTTATACAAATCATCCATTACGCCCACGGCGGCAGCGCCCTCGGCGTGGAGATGCAGGGCGATCTCGGCAATGTCGCTGGCCTGGTCGGCGATGCGCTCAATGTCGGTGACCATCTTCAATGCGGTAGAAACTTTGCGCAGGTCGCCCGCCACCGGCTGCTGCCGCAGGAAAAGCGTTAAGCAGCGGTGCTCGATCTCATGCTCGGCGGCGTCGATCTCGCTGTCCCGGGCAATAACGCTGCGGGCCATCTCGGCATCGCCGGTGCGCAGGGCTGTCATGGCGCTTTCAATGGCGCCGCCCGCGGCGTGGCCCATGCGGGCCAGCATCGTATCCAATGCCATCAGTTCGGCATCATACATTTTGCGTAAACTGGTTCCCATTTGGCTCATCCTCCCTGTATCAACCGAAACGGCCCGAGATGTAATCCTCGGTGCGCTTGTCCACGGGCGTGGCGAATACGCGCTCGGTGGGGCCCATCTCGACCAGCTCACCCAGCAGGAAAAACGCCGTCTTATCGCTGATACGCGCGGCCTGCTGCATGTTGTGGGTGACCATGACGATGGTGTACTTTTCTTTCAGCTCCGTCGCCAGTTCCTCGACCTTGGAGGTGGAGATAGGGTCCAGGGCGCTGGTGGGTTCATCCATCAGCAGCACTTCCGGCTCCACAGCCAGGGCGCGGGCGATGCAAAGGCGCTGCTGCTGGCCGCCGGACATGCCCAGGGCGCTCTTGTTCAGGCGGTCCTTGACTTCGTCCCAGATGGCGGCGTCCCGCAGGGATTTTTCCACAATCTCATCCAGCCGGGCCTTGCTGCGCACACCATGGGTGCGGGGGCCGTAGGCGATATTATCGTAGATGGACATGGGGAAGGGGTTGGGCTTCTGGAACACCATGCCCACCCGCTTACGCAGGACGTTGACGTCCATCTTATCTTTATAGATGTCCACGCCGTCCAGTTTGATGTCGCCGGAGATGCGGCAGCCCTCGACCAGGTCGTTCATACGGTTCAGGCTTTTTAAAAAGGTAGACTTGCCGCAGCCGGAAGGGCCGATGAAGGCGGTGATCTCCCGCTCCGGGATATTGATGTTGATATTTTTCAGCGCATGAAAGCTGCCGTAGTATAAGTCCATGTTGGAAACTTCAAATTTATTCACAGGTATCCTCCTCGTGTTCTAAACGGCTCCCTCTGGGAGGGAGCTGTCGCCGCAGGCGACTGAGGGAGAGAGCCCAACGAAAGCCGACAGTTAAACTGAATGTCTCTCCCCCACCCGCTCCGCGGGAGCCCCCTCGCAGAGGGGGCCTTTCCTCGTTACTTCTTCGCCAGCTTGCCGGCGATAAAGCCGGACAGGCAGTTGATGGCCAGCACCAGTACCAGCAGCACCACGGCGGTGCCGTAGGTCTCGTTGATGTACAGGCCCTCGTTGGAGAGCAGGTACATATGCACGGCCAGCGTGCGGGTAGAGCTGAAGATGCTTTTGGGGATCTGGGGCATCGAGCTGGCGGTGTAGATCAGCGCAGCGGTCTCGCCCACGATGCGGCCCGTGGCCAGGATAACGCCGGACAGGATGCCAGGCATGGCGCTGGGCAGTACGATGGTAAACACGGTGCGCAGCTTGCCCGCACCCAGGCCGAAGCTGCCCTCGCGGTATGAATCCGGCACGGCGATGAGCGCTTCCTCGGTGGTGCGCATGATGACAGGCAGCACCATAATGGCCAGCGTGAAGGCACCGGAGATCAGCGAGTAGCCCCAGTGCAGCTGGGTGACGAAGAACAGCATGCCGAACAGGCCGTACACGATGGATGGGATGCCCTGCAGGGTCTCGGTGGTCAGGCGGACCAGACGCACCAGCTTGCTGCCGCGATGGGCGTACTCCACCAGCCAGATGGCGGCAAAGATGCCCAGCGGCGTAGCAATGACCAGCGAGAAGGCGGTCATCAGCAGCGTATTGATGAGGGCGGGCATCAGCGAAACGTTCTCGCTGTTATATTCCCAGGCGAAGAGGGAGGGTTTGAGGTTGGGGATGCCGTTGACCAGGATGTATCCGATGAGGAACAGCAGCACAGCGGCGGTCAGGGCAGCAGCCAGCCCCACCAGGCCGCGCAGCAGGGCGGCCTGCACGCGGGCGGCGGTACGGTTGCGGCCCCCGTTGGGGTAGATGGCTTTGGCGGCGGCACGGCTCATGTCCGGCACAGCAGTGCCGTTGTTGGCAATGGTATCAGGCATGGTCCTTGCCTCCTTTCAAAACGCTGAAGCAGAGGTTGATCAGGAGAATGAAGACGAACAGCACGACGCCGGTGGCGATCAGCGCTTCGCGGTGCAGGTCGGTGGAGTAGCCCATCTCGATGACGATGTTGGAGGTCATCGTGCGCAGGCCCTGGAACAGTCCCTTGGGCATCCAGGTCTGGTTGCCCGCGACCATCACGACGGCCATCGTCTCTCCGATGGCGCGGCCAATGCCCAGGATGACGGCGGACAGCACGCCGGACTTGGCGGCGGGCAGCACGGCGTAGAACACGCTGCGCTCATGGGTAGCGCCCAGGGCCAGGCTGCCCTCATAGTAGCTTTCGGGCACGGCGTCCAAGCTGGTCTTGCTGACGGTGATGATGGTGGGCAAAATCATGATGCCCAGCAGCACGCTGGCGGTGAACAGGCTCATACCCTTGCCGCCCTTGATGTGCAGCACTGTTTTGAAAAAGTCGCTCTTGACCATGGCCTGCACGGCGGGCACCAGCACGATCATGCCGAAGAAGCCGTACACGACCGAGGGAATGCCGGCCAGCAGCTGCACGGCAGGCAGCATCACCCGCTTGATGGAGGGCGTGGAAAACCGGGACAGATAGATGGCAGTGAGCAGACCGACGGGCACACCCACAATGATGGCCCCGGCGGTGACGTACAGCGAGCCTAAGATCATGGGCAGGATGCCGTAGATGTCGTTGCCGGGCTTCCAGGTGGTGCCCAGCAGGAACTTCAGCGGGCCGATCTTGCCGATGGTGGGCAGGCCGTTAGCAAACAGGAACGCGCAGATCAGCACGACGGCTAAGATCGAGATGCAGGCGCAGGCAGTAAAAACGGCCTGCATAATGCCTTCCCGCAGATGAGCGGTCTTCATTTCCCTATACACTCCTTTTATCACATAAAGGCTCCCCTTGAGGGGAGCTGGCTTGCCGAAGATCGGTACCGTTGCCGGATAGAGGTTGTTGGGGCGAACATTGTTCGCCCGCCAACTTGGCGTTGCAACCCATTCCGGGAAAGGCCGCTCACAAGGCAAACGGCCACGGGCGAACACTGTTCACCCCTGCAGAGCACGTTTTAAAAGCCTGAGCACACCCTCAAAAGGGGAGCCTATTCAAATTACTGCAAATCGCTCCAGACGGTCAGCTCGCCGGTGTAGATGCCCTTGATCTGGTCAACGGTCAGATCCTCAACAGAATTGACGGGGTTGACGACGACGGCGATGCCATCCTGGGCCAGGACGGTGGAAACGGCGCCGCCCTCTGTCTCGGAATCTTTCAGCTCGCGGCTGGCCATGCCGATGGTGTAGCTGCCATCCAGCGCGCCGGAAACACCGGTGGTGGAATCAGAGGTCAGCAGTTCCAGCTCGGCGTTGGGGTTCACGGTCTTGTAAGCTTCGATCAGCTTTTCCATCAGCGGAGAGACGGAGGAGGAACCGCCAACGGTGATCTTGCCTTCCGGCTGGGCAGAGGTGTAATCCTCGCCCTCGCTGCCAACGTAGCCTTCCTCGGTGGCCAGAGCCTGGCCGTCCTTGCTCAGGCAGTAGGCGATGAAGTCAACGGCCACGGGGTCGGTGGCTTCGCCGTTGGTCACGATGTTGAAGGGACGGGCCAGGGTGTAGCTGCCGTCCTTGACGGTCTCGGCAGAAGCCTCGATGCCGCCGACCTTGACGGCCTTGACGGAATCGTTCAGGGAGCCAAGGCTGATGTAGCCGATGGCGGTCTCATCGTTGGCGACGGCGGTCATGACGCCGTTGGTGCTGGACTGGATGGCAGCGGCCTCGGTGGTGTTGTCGACCTTCTGGCCGTCGGCGTTCTTTTCCTCCACGCCGGTCAGCTCGATAAAAGCACCGCGGGTGCCGGAACCGTCCTCACGGGAGATGACGGTGATGTCCTGGTCGGTGTCGAAGTCAGCAGCGGCTTCGCTCTCGGCCGGGGCGGCCTCGCCGGAAGCAGCCTCGGAAGAGGCGGTGCTCTCAGAAGCAGCGGGGGTGGAATCGGCGGCGGAGCTGCCGCAGGCGGCAAGGCTCATCATCATAGCAGCGGCGGTAACAACAGCAGCAACAGATTTGCGTTTCATAGATGTACTTCTCCTTTGCCCAAAGGGGCATTGCATTGCGGCACGCAGGCCGGTACTGGGTTTTCCCGGGTACAAGGCTATTGTACTGCGCCGCCGGGGCGGTTTCGACCATAGTCAGGTACAATCCCCGTAAAGCTTGTGAAAAGCAGGCAGCTGTTTTGCAAAAAAGCTGTAAAATTGGTAAAATTTTGGGGCATATCCCAGCGGCTGTACAGTTTATATAAGGCAACAGACGACAAAATGTACGCAGAAACGGCATTTTACACAAACTTTACAAAACCTTTACGCATCTCTGCTGGTGAAATGCCCCCGAAACCAGCTATAATATACAACGGTATAGAGAAATAAAAGCAGCACCGCATAGGCCTGCGTTTTGGGCGCGGGGAACGGCAGCGCTGCCTAAAAAGAGAATGGACGTGTAATCCGATGACCATTTTTAATGTGTTCACCCTGATGGGCGGCATCGCTATGTTCCTGTATGGCATGGACCTGATGGGCAAGGCGCTGGAGCAGACCGCCGGCAGCAAATTGCAGGGCATCCTCTCCACCATGACTTCCAGCCCCATCCGGGCGCTGCTGCTGGGCGTAGCGGTCACCGCCGTTATTCAGTCCAGCGGCGCTACCACCGTTATGGCGGTCGGCTTCGTCAACTCCGGTCTGATGGAACTGCACCAGGCCATCGGCGTCATCATGGGTGCCAACATTGGTACCACTGTTACCGGCTGGCTGCTGTCTTTGTCCGGCCTCGAGGGCGAGAGCTTTATCACCAAAATGCTCAACCCCAATGCCTGGAGCCCGATCCTGGGCTTCATCGGCATCTGGCTGTATATGGTCGGTAAGGACCGCAAGCGCGGCGTAGGCAAGATCCTGCTGGGTTTCGCCATTCTGATGGCCGGCATGAACACTATGTCCAACGCCATGTCTCCCCTGGCCGATGAGCCCTGGTTCATGAATCTCTTCCTTAGCTTCAGCAACCCGGTGCTGGGCGTCATTGCCGGCGCTGTGCTGACTGCCGTGCTGCAGTCTTCCTCGGCGGCGGTGGGCATCCTGCAGGCGCTGACCAGCACGGGTGCTGTCACCTACTCCGCCGCCGTGCCCATCATCATGGGCCAGAACATCGGCACCACCGTTACAGCGCTGATCTCCTCGGCCGGTGCGAACAAAAACGCCAAGCGCACTGCCTTCGTCCATCTCTATTTCAACGTCATCGGCACCATTATCTTCCTGTGCGGCTTCTACGGCCTGCATGCGCTGATCCGTTTCAGCTTCTTTAATGCGACGGCCAATACCTTCGGCATCGCCATGGTGCATACCATTTTTAACATAGTCACCACCGCCATCCTGCTGCCCTTCAACCGCCTGCTGGAAAAGCTGGCCATCATGACCGTGCCCGACTCCCCCGCCGACAAAAAGCAGGAGAATTCCCTGCTGGACGATCGTCTGCTGGCAACTCCGTCTGTGGCTGTCGCCCGCGCCATGCTCACCGGCGGCGATATGGCCGAGATCTGCCGCACCTCGCTGCTGCAGGCCATGTCCACCACTCATAAGTGGAACGATGCCATCGCCGACGAGGTCGAGCGCAAAGAGGACGCCGTCGACCATTACGAGGATGTGCTGGGCACCTACCTGGTCAAGCTCAGCGCCAAGCATCTTTCCACCGAAGATAACCGCACGATCAACACCCTGCTGCACACCATCGGCGATTTCGAGCGCGTCTCGGACCATGCCGTCAACCTGATCAAGACGGCCGAGGAGATCCGCGATAAATCCATCCAGTTCAGCGAGGAAGCCCTGGGCGACTTGGGCGTGCTGGAAGCCGCTGTGCAGGACATCGTCAACCGCACCGTCGATGCCTTCCAGAAGGGCGACGTCTACGCCGCCGGCAAGATCGAGCCGCTGGAGCAGGTCGTGGACGGTCTGGTGCGCGAGGTCAAGACCCGCCATATCGCCCGCCTGCAGGCTGGTGTATGCACCATCGAGTACGGCTTTGTGCTGGATGATCTGCTGACCAACTACGAGCGTATCGCTGACCACTGTTCCAACATCGCTGTTGCAATGATCGAGGTCGCCGCCGATAAGTTCGATACCCACGAGTACCTGGCTACCGTCAAGCATGGCGGCAGCGTGAAATTTGAGCAGCGGTACGAGAAATACCGCGGCCGCTATACCTTCCCGCCGGAGACTTACGCCGAGATGCAGCCTGTTTCGGCCCCCTGCAACGCGGAAGAAGACGCATAACCGAAAGGGGCTGGGCGCATGGCCCGGCCCCTGTTTTTGTAAGAGAGGGGAACTTATATGATCTACATTGTGGAGGATGACGCCAGCATCCGCGAACTGGAACAGTATGCCCTGCACACCAACGGCTACGAGGCCGCCGGCTGTGAGGACGCCGCCAGCTTTTGGGCCGCCATGCACCAGGCCCGGCCGGAACTGGTCATCCTGGACGTGATGCTGCCCGATGAGGACGGCTACCAGATCTTGTCCAAGCTGCGGGACGACCCTGCCACCCAGACACTGCCGGTCATCATGGTCACCGCCAAAACCAGCGAGATCGACGTCGTCAAGGGGCTGGACCACGGCGCGGACGATTACCTCTGCAAGCCCTTCGGCATTATGGAGTTTATTTCCCGGGTCAAGGCCGTGCTGCGCCGCTCCGCGGCAGCCGCCCCGGCCCCTGCGCCCAAGACGCTGCAGTTCGGCGGCATCGTCATCGACGATGTAGCCCGCACCGTCAAGGCCGACGGCGTGCCTGTGGAGCTCACCTTTAAGGAATACGCGCTGCTGCATCTGTTTTTGGAGCATCCCGATCAGGTGTTGGCCCGCGAGCGCATCATGAAAGAAGTCTGGGACACCGATGACCTGCTGGAATCCCGCACCATCGATATGCACGTGCGCACCCTGCGCCAAAAGCTGGGCGCTGCGGGCGAGGCCATCCGCACCGTGCGCAAGGTGGGCTACAAGCTGAGCACGGAGGGCACCGATGAGTGACGAACAGCAAAAAGAAAAGCGCCCCCTGAGCATGACCCGCCGCTACCGCCGCGGGCTGGTCATCGTGGGCCTGCTGTGCATGATGGTTACGCTGGCAATCGCCACCGTGCTGTTCCAGCGCAGCTACACCGTGCGGGTGGATAAGTACCTGAGCCAGATCTGCGACAGCGTGGCCGCCGGATACAAAGCCCAGCCCACCCATGATGCCGTGACCCTGGCCAACCTGCTGCCCGAGAGCGACACCTCCCTGCGCTTTAGCTTAATTGATGGCGGCGGCACTGTGCTGTATGACAGCGAGGCCGCCGCGGGCGTGGTCTATGACAAGGACGGCAAGGTCTACGCCGTGGATGCCCCCGACCTTCCCAGCCATGCCGACCGCCCGGAGTTCATCGCTGCTATGGCCGACGGCAGCGCCAGCGCGACCCGCGAAAGCCAGACCATGCAGAAGGAGACCCACTACTACGCCCGCCGCATCGTCACCCCGGAAGGCACCCAAGTGCTGCGTGTGGGCGAGGACGTGGCCAACATCTGGGGCCTGAGCGCCGACACCCTGCCGCTGCTCTGCGGTGCGGTGGTGGTCATCCTGCTGGCCACGGCGGTGCTGGCCTGGTGGCTGACCCGCCGCCTGGTGCAGCCCATCAACCATCTGGCTGAAAGCCTGGATACCATCGAGGCGGACGTTCCCTATGAAGAACTGATTCCCCTCGCGCGCACCATCCAGACCGACCGCAAACTGCGGGAGGATAACGAGACGATGCGCCGGGAGTTTACCGCCAACGTCAGCCACGAGCTGAAGACTCCGCTGACCAGCATTTCCGGCTACGCCGAGCTGATTGAGACCGGCATGGCTAAGCCCGCCGATGTGCCCACCTTTGCGGCGCGCATCCATAAAGAGGCGCAGCGCATGATCGCGCTGGTCAGCGATATTTTACAGCTGAGCGAGCTGGACAGCACCCAGGCCAGCCAGAGCCGGGAAAAACCGGCGGAGATGGCGCCGGTGGACCTGGCCGCGCTTCTCAAGGAAACTGCCCAGAACATGACGGTCAACGCCCGCAAGGCCTACGTGACGCTGCAATACAGCGCCCAGCCCGCCACCGTGCAGGGCAGCAAGGACCTGCTGGCTGAGCTGGCCACCAACCTGTGCGACAATGCCATCCGCTACAACCAGCCCGGCGGCCATGTGGAGCTGCGCTGCGGCACCGGCCCCGACGGCCCCTGGCTGCAGGTAGAGGATAACGGCATCGGCATCCCACAGGACAGCCAGGCCCGCGTGTTTGAGCGGTTCTACCGCGTGGACAAAAGCCGCAGCAAGGCCACCGGCGGCACCGGCCTGGGGCTGGCCATCGTCAAGCATATCGCCCTGCTGCACCACGCCCGCATCGACCTGCAAAGCCAGGTCGGCAGCGGCACCACCATCAAGGTGACGTTCCCGAAGGCATAATAACAATAAAAAAGGCTCAAAGGTCTGCGCTTTTATTATTCATAGTGGTTTTCCCTATACGGTGTGGACGCGGAAAAGTCAAAACAAAAAAAGTGCGCCGCAGAGCGTTTCCACTCTGCGGCGCACTTTATATCAGGTCAGGTCCGCTGACGAAGGAACTGTTACTGGATCTCGATCAGCGTGGTGGGCTTTTCGGGGATCTGCTTGTCAGCCTTGGGCAGCTTCAGCTCCAGGATGCCGTTCTCGAACTTGGCGGCAACATCGGTGGGCTTCAGGTTCTCGCCTACATAAAAGCTGCGGGCACAGCTGCCGGTGCAGCGCTCCTGGCGGATGTAGCGGCCCTCGTTGTCCTTCTCGTCCAGATCCTCACTGCGGTTGGCGGTGATGGTCAGGTAGCCGTTCTGCAGGTCCAGCTTGACGTCCTCTTTCTTGAAGCCGGGCAGATCAACAAAGACATCGTAGCCATCCTTCGTCTCGCGCACATCGGTCTTCATCACATTGGCGCTGCGTTTGCCAAACATGTGGCGGGGCTGCATGCTGTGCATAGCGCGGTCGAAGTCGCGCTCCCAATTATCGTTAAACAGGTCATCCATCAAATCATCATTGAACATATACGGAACCATCATCATAAGTCATTCCTCCAATTCTCATCGGCCGCTTATTATATAAGCGGTGGACTTTTGCGATTCTGGTTTTTCTTTTTTGTTCTTGGGGGTTCTTTTCCCTTCGAACACCCTCAGTATAGCACAGAAATTAGCACTGTCAAGTGTAGAGTGCTAATGTTTACAACCCATGCAATGTTTGTTCACAAAATATGCGATTCTGGCCAGAAATTGCCCACTTTCGGCAACAAATGCTGAAGTGTACTAAAAATTTAACGAATTTTTTATTGCTTTTGCGGCGGAAATCTGTATAATAAGAACTAAGGTGAGGAAGTAGCGGGCTGGGCTCCTCATACCGCGAAAAGTGGTGTGCGCACCACTTGGATCACAGCCCAAAACAGACTGATAGAGAAAGAGGTATCTGCATCATGGCAAAGTTGGATTTGACCAAGTATGGCATTACCGGCACGACTGAGATCGTGCACAACCCCTCTTACGAAATGCTGTTCGAGGAGGAGACCAAGCCTGAGCTGACTGGTTACGAAAAGGGCCGGGTCAGCGAGCTGGGCGCTGTCAATGTTATGACCGGCGTTTACACCGGCCGCTCCCCCAAGGATAAGTACATCGTCATGGACGAGAACTCCAAGGACACTGTCTGGTGGACCAGCGACGAGTACAAGAACGATAACCATCCCATGAGCGAGTCCACTTGGGCTACCGTTAAGGATATCGCCAAGAAAGAGCTGTGCAACAAGCGCCTGTTTGTTGTTGATGCTTTCTGCGGCGCCAACAAGGATACCCGCATGGCTATCCGCTTCATCGTGGAAGTGGCCTGGCAGGCACACTTTGTTACCAACATGTTCATCAAGCCCTCTGCTGAGGAGCTGGAGAACTTCGAGCCTGATTTCGTTGTTTACAATGCCTCCAAGGCTAAGGTCGAGAACTATAAGGAACTGGGCCTGAACAGCGAGACCTGCGTTGCCTTCAACATCACCAGCCATGAGCAGGTCATCATCAACACCTGGTACGGCGGCGAGATGAAGAAGGGCATGTTCTCCATGATGAACTACTTCCTGCCGCTGAAGGGCATGGCTTCTATGCACTGCTCTGCCAATACCGACTTGAACGGCGAGAACACCGCTATCTTCTTCGGTCTGTCCGGCACCGGCAAGACCACCCTGTCCACCGACCCGAAGCGTCTGCTGATCGGCGATGACGAGCACGGCTGGGACGACAACGGCGTCTTCAACTTCGAGGGCGGCTGCTACGCTAAGGTCATCAACCTGGATAAGGACTCCGAGCCTGACATCTACAACGCCATCAAGCGCAACGCTCTGCTGGAGAATGTCACCCTGGATGCCGAGGGCCACATCGATTTCGCCGACAAGAGCGTTACCGAGAACACCCGTGTTTCCTACCCCATCAACCACATCAAGAACATCGTTCGCCCGATCTCTTCTGCACCTGCAGCCAAGAATGTCATCTTCCTGTCTGCTGATGCTTTCGGCGTTCTGCCCCCGGTCAGCATCCTGACCCCCGAGCAGACCCAGTACTACTTCCTGTCTGGCTTCACCGCCAAGCTGGCCGGCACCGAGCGCGGCATCACCGAGCCCACCCCGACCTTCTCCGCCTGCTTCGGTCAGGCCTTCCTGGAGCTGCATCCCACCAAGTACGCTGAGGAACTGGTTAAGAAGATGCAGAAATCCGGCGCCAAGGCTTACCTGGTCAACACCGGCTGGAACGGCACCGGCAAGCGCATCTCCATCAAGGATACCCGTGGTATCATCGATGCTATCCTGAGCGGCGCTATCAACGAGGCCCCCACCAAGAAGATCCCGCACTTCGACTTCGAGGTTCCCACCTCTCTGCCCGGCGTTGATCCCGCCATCCTGGACCCCCGCGACACCTACAAGGATGCCGCTGAGTGGGAGACCAAGGCTGTCGATCTGGCCAGCCGCTTCATCAAGAACTTCGCCAAGTACGAAGGCAACGAGCACGGCAAGGCTCTGGTCGCCGCCGGCCCGAAGCTGTAATGTAAGCGTAGCTGCTTAGTTAATAAGTAGAACACCCCCGCACGATTACTCGTGCGGGGGTGTTTTGTATAAAAGGCTCCCCTTGAGAGGAGCCTTTAGCGTGTTGCCGCCGCCACCATCTCCAACTCCTCCAAATAAATGCAGTTGGGGATGGTGTTATTCTTCACGGCTTCGATTGCCTCTTCCAGCCCGAACCACCGCACGTAGTCGATCTCCTCTTTCTGCACGGTGAAATCCTCGGCGTTCTTGTCCAGCCACAGGCAGAATACCTTGCTGACCTGGTTATCTTTAAACAGCCTGCCGTGGAAAACGTCCTCAAAGGTAAAGTGCCGCACGCCGCACTCCTGCAAAGCATCGGCGGGCAGGGTCACGCCAAGCTCCTCCCGCAGTTCCCGCAGAGCCGACTCCACAAAATCGCACCCGGCAGGAATGTGCCCGGCCGAGGAAATGTCGTAGCAGCCTGGGAAGGAATCCTTCGCCTGGCAGCGCATTTGCAGCAGCACTTCCACGCGGCCCGCATGCCGCCGCAAGATCCACACGTGGGAGGTGCGGTGCCGGATGCCCTCGGCATGGGCCACGGCGCGGGGTACGGTCTGCCCGGTGGGGCGGCCCTGCTCGTCCACAATATCCAAAATTTCCGCCATAATGGGGCGCTTCCTCTCTTTTGCAAACTTCCCCCAGTATAGCACCGGGAGCGGCAGAGTGTCAATTCCCCAAGGTATTCCCCGTTGACAGGTATGATATAATAAAAGCAGCAAAATCAAGAGAGGTGTTTTCTATGCGCAAAAATTTTGGTGCGAAGGCGTTCAGCTATCCCCAGCCCGTTTTCATCATTGCAACGTACAATGATGACGGCTCTGCCGATGCCATGAATGCGGCCTGGGGCGGTATCAGCGATACCACCGAACTGTCCGTTTGCCTGAGCGAGGGCCACAAGACGGTCAAGAACCTGCTGCGTACCGGCGCGTTTACCGTCAGCATGGGTGACGCCAAGCATGTAGCCGCCTGCGATTATGTGGGCATTGCCTCCGGCAACAACACCAGGGATAAGCTGGCCAAGGCGGGCTTCACCGTCAGCAAGAGCGAGAGCGTGGATGCCCCTGTCATCAACGAACTGGCCGTCTGCATGGAATGCACGGTCAAGAGCTACGACCCCGAGACAGGCCTCCTGGTGGGCGAGATCGTCAACGTCAGCGTGGACGAATCCGCCATGACGGACGGCAAGGTAGACGTGGCCAAAGTTGCCCCCATCACCTTTGACCCCTTCAACAACGCCTACCACGTTTTGGGCGAGAAGGTCGGCAACGCCTTCTTCGACGGCATGGCCCTGCGGTAAAAACAGCGATAGTACAAGTAAAAGAGGTCTGCCCCATGCAAAGGGCAGGCCTCTTTTTGCGTTTAAAAATTACAGCACACTGCGCAAAAACTCCGCCAGACAATTGGCCGCAGCGCGGTGGGCGGCGGCACCGGGGTGCTGTCGGGCACCGATGGTATCGCCCCTTGCCTCAGGCAATTCCAGCAGATACACCCGCTCATCACCGCTGACGGTGCGGTATTGGTCCAGCCCGTCCCGCAGCAGCGGCAGCAGACCGCTGCCCAGCATGCCGTAAGCCCACACGATGACAGCGTGGGGATTGTGCTTGCGTACCAACGCCAAAAAGTTTCGCACAGCTGCCGCCAGCCGGGCAGCATCGGCAGGGGCAAAGCTGCCGTCATCAGCCAGGGTTTGCTTAAAGCTGCGGCCGGTCTCCGGGTCCACCCAGGGCGGGTTGTGGAAGGCGTTCCAGTCGTTGGTGCCCAGGTTGAGGATGACCGCATCGGCGGGCCAGGCGGCAAAATCGTAGGGCTGCTGCGCCCCCAGCGCGGCGTTGCGCTCCCCCGCTGCCAGACCACACACCTGGGTATAGCAGGGGGCCAGTGTGCAGCGGGGGTCGTTGTCCCAGCCGGAGACCAGCCCCCAGCCGCTGGCCGATACTACGCGGTACTCGGCGCCCAGGGCGTCGGCCGTCATGCGGCCGTAGTGGTTCTCGGCCGAGAAAAAGGTGCTGATCCAATCGGTCTCGCACACCGCGCCGATAGCCCCCTCGCCACTGGTGATGCTGTCGCCGATGAACTCCAGCCGGCAGCGCGGCGCTGGCAGGAGCAGAAACTCGCCGCCCGCATGGCAGATAGCAGTAACTTGCAGCAGGTGGGCCGGGTCCTCAGACATCGCCTGCACGTCCTTCAGCAGCCGCACATGCTTGGCCCGCCCCGGTGCGGCCCCGCGGAATATGCACATCCGGCTGGTTCCGGGGTTCACCGCAAAGCGGCTGATCCACGCGCTGTCCAGCTCCACGCTGACCCAGGGTTCCATGGTGTCGTAGTCGGCATTTAGCTCTACCCAAAGCTCGCTGCCGGTAAACAGCAGCTCAATACCCGACCCGGTCCAGAACAGCGTCAGCGGGTCCGTTCCGGCACAGCGCCCCAGCACCCGCACCTGCGGCAGGGTGGACAGCGGGGATATGGTAAGGTTTTGCATGGTAGTCCTTTCAATGGTTAACATCCCAATTTGTAGCGGCGATTACATCAGTGGGCTGAACAATCTAAACACGCACTGCACGCCGCGCAGGGCAAGACTGCGCTGGCCGCTGTACTGGGGCGTTACGTTCTCGCACTGGGGGAACAACGCCTCAAAATCTGCCCGCACATCCTGTACGGCCTGGCAGCCGCAGAACCAGCAGCCATTCTCAAAATGCAGGTACAAACTGCGGTAATCCAGGTTGATGGTGCCCACTGCGGCGGCCTTGTCGTCGGCCACAAACTGCTTGGCGTGGATGAAACCGGGCGTGTACTCGTAGATTTGCACGCCGCCCGCGGCCAGCCGCGCATAGTAGCTGCGGGTGACCGAAAAGATCAGCTTTTTATCCGGGATGCCCGGCGTGATGATCCGCACATCCACGCCCCGCTGGGCCGCCAGCACCAGCGCCCGCTGCATCTCGTCGCTCAAGATCAGGTAGGGCGTGGTGATGTATACATACCGCTGGGCGCTGTTGATAAAGTTGAGGTAGACATCCTCGCCCACCCGCTTGTCGTCCAGCGGGTTGTCGGCGTAGGGCAGCACAGTGGCAGCCTCCCGGGCGGTGTAGCGGATGGCAGGCAGATAGGGCTCGATGGCCGGCATTTCTTTCTGCGTCGTACCCCACATCTCCAAAAAAATCAGCGTCAAATTGCGCACGGCGTCGCCCTCCAGCCGCACGCCGGAGTCCTTCCACCGGCCATAGGGGTGGGTCAGGTTGAAGTATTCGTCCGCCAGATTGTAGCCGCCGGTGTAGCCGACCTGCCCGTCAATGACAGTGATCTTGCGGTGGTCGCGGTTGTTCATAAAGACGTTCAGCACCGGCACGATGGGGTTGAATACCCGGCACTGGATGCCCCGCTGCTGCAGCTTTTTGGCAAAGGCGGTGTCCACAAACCCGATGCTGCCCATGTCGTCGTAAAAAACGCGCACCTCCACCCCGGCGGCGGCCCGCTCGGCCAAAATATCCTCAATGCCCTGCCAGGCGATGGAATCCTCGATGGCGTGGTACTCCATAAAAATAAAGTGCTGGGCTTTGCGCAGGTCGGTCTTCTGGGCCTCCAGCGCGGCGTTGGTGTCACCGTAGTAGGTCACATCGGTGTTGCGGCAGGCGGGATAGTGAGCCTGGGTCTGCAGGTAGTGGATCTGGTTTTGCAGGGCCGGGTCCTGGGGCATGGCGGCGCGGTCCAGCGGCGTGGCATAGTGGGGCTGCAGCTCCGTATCGGTGCGGGTGAACCGCCCGCGCATGATGTTGACCGCCCCGCTGCGCCCGAACAAAAGATACAGGCAGACGCCAAAGATGGGAAAGGTCAGAATGACGATGATCCACGAAAGTTTGGTGGCGCTGTTGGTGTGGCGGCCGTAGATGCGCAGCGCCAGCAGAAACGCCAGCACGCTGATGGCCAGCTGCACCCAGGCGTAGTAGCGGGTCAGCTTCAGGGCGGCCCACACGATCCACAGCACTTGCAGCAGCACGCCCAGCGCAGCAATGCCCACGCGGCTCACCCCGTTGGGGACGGCCTCGCGCTTTTCTTCGGTCTGGTTTAAGGGATTCATGGCAAATCATCCTTTTTGTAGCTGTAAAATAATACCAGTATAGCACAAAATTGTGTCTTTTTCTATTGCAAATTGTCGCTTTTTCCGCAGGAACGTCGAATAGTGGGACGTTTTCACATTTTTACACAAAAAAGTCCGTGACAAGGGGATAGGAGCTGTGCTATAATTAAGCCAATAGTTACAAAACGGAAACAAAACGTGCTGGAGGTGCTTTGCCACGCAGTTCATAAAAAGGAATGGGCTTCGCCAACTGGTATTGGCGGGGCTGGTGTTGTGTCTGCTGTTTTTGACCGCACCGCATACTTTTGCCGAGGATTATAACACCGTGCTGGACCGCCTGGGCCGTCTGCAGGCCCTGGCCAATTCCTACGTAGAGACCGAGGATTCGTCCGCCGACCCCATTGTGCTGACCCTCTCCTACACCCGCACGGGCGACTACAATACCCAGATGTGGCAGTTGACCGCCGGTGTGCGGGATGCCGCCTTTGAAAATTACGTCAACACCAACGACAGTGATCTGCAGTCTCTGCAAGGCATGAGCACCGTCACCCTGCCCGGCGGGCAGAATATCGATTTCGGCCATCTGCTGGCCTCGATGAACTTGGTGTACAACGGCATCCCCATCGCAGGCAGTTGGGGCGGCGACTGCATGCAGCTGGCCAAGGCTTATTACGGCCAGGCCAGCGATGAGGCCGGCTACGCTGATGTGATGCGTGCTACATTTGCCAAAGACGATGACGGCTCGGTCAGTGTCTTTGGCGACCAGGACCTGCGGGCGGACATTGACTCCATCAACGTGGGCGCCGAGCTGACCAAGGACACCGACATCGCCACAGCCCTGCGGGATTACTACCAGAATCTAAGCGCCAATGTGGTGGATTACGCCCGCGCTAAGCAGTTTATCATACTCAACTTCGGCACGGTGGATACCTCGGCCGACAACTTCGGCGACGTCATCTACGAGACCATGCTGGAGGATTCCGGCATGCAGCTGCTTTTGTACATGAACGGCATGTGGACCACCAGCGGTTGGACTGTGAACAATGAGTACGCCCCTGCCCTGCACGGCGCGGCGGACCTGCTGGCCGAGTGGCTGGCCAACACCGTGAACAATGAGAAGATCAAGAGCGACACCAACGACCGCCTGGTAGCCATGGGCGGCGAAGCCCTGGCCGAAGCTCTGGCTGCCCTGGGTGACAGCGATGCCGCCAGCGAGGCTCTGGCCGCTGCCCAGAACGCCGCAGACAGCGCCAGCTCGACGGCTTCGACAACGGAATCTGTCATTTCTGATGCCACGCAGACCTTGCAGCAGAAGTTTAATGTAAAGATCTTCCAGTTGGTACTGCTGATCGTGGCAGCTGCAGCCATCTTTATGCTGATCTTGAGCTGCGCCATGTTTGCCAACCACCACAGCAAACGCAAAAAGGAATTTGAGAAAAAGCAGCGCGCCGCCCGCAAAGCCGCCGCCCGGAAACGGAAAGCCGCGAAGCAGAGACGGGAGCGGGAAGAGTAAAGCCATATAAACTGTAAATGGTTTCTCCTTGAGGGGAGCTGTCACCGAAGGTGACCGAGGAGTACCCCACGTGCCGTCCGGTGCCCCCCCCTCAAAGGCCGAAGAAAAAATCCCTCTGTACCACTTTTTGCATTGGTGGTATAGAGGGATTTGCTTGTTTAACTAAGTGACATTGAGCTTCGGCTGCGTCTTTTTTGCATTGTGCGGGCAGATGCGAACATCCACCCGCACAAATACCGTCATCTCGTCACTGTAGGGGCCGATGCTTGCATCGGCCTGCAATCCGCCGCTCCCCATACAGCATCAGCAAGCCGATCCCTACGCCCAGTACCGCACCGCCCAGGACATCACTGGGAAAATGCACGTACAGGTACAGGCGGGAGAACGCGATGAGCACCGCCAGCGGGATGGCCGCCCAGCCAAACCGCCGGTCCGCCACCGTCAGGATGGTGGCACCGATGGCCCCGGCCATCGTATGACCGGATGGGAAAGAGTAGTCGCTGGGGCGGGCGATCAGCAATGGTACGCTCTCGTCCAGCCAGCAGGGGCGCGGCCGGGCGAAGAGATTTTTCAGCGCCAGATTGCCCAGCAGCAACGCTGCCGCCAGCCCTACCAGCAGCATGACGCCGTACCTGCGGTACTTTTTGGTGCAAAGCAGCACTATGGCCGCCACTACCCAAACGATGCCGCTGTTGCCCAGCGCCGTAATTCTCGGCATCCAAAAATCCAGCAGCGGGCAGGTGGTCAATACCCGCAGGCCGTGCAGGATGATCCAATCCAGGTTCATGCCTATTTTTCTCCTTTCACAATGGGTACGCCAGGTTGTTCTTTACGTTCCATCATCATTTTCGCACCTTCCAGCGCCAGCAGCACGGTAGCGCCCAACACAAAGCCGACAGGCTGGAAGGTCGCCATACTCAGCGCCGGGCGCGGTGTGGCCAAACTTGCGGGGCCGTTGGCGATGGCGTACAGCGAGCCAAGCATCAGGCCCAAGATCAGCCAAATCATCTGGCTGCGGTACTTTTGCAGCGCGGCGCGGATAGCACTGATGGATATAGCCACGCCCGCCAGCACGCCAAATCCCAGCGTGCACAACCCCGGCAATACTGCCAGCTGCAGGCCCATCAGGCTAATGCTGTTAGAATCATCAGGAACTCTCCCTAAAAAAATTCTTGAACTGTACCCAGTGTAGCGAAACTTTTTTAACAGAGGCCCCTGTGCATTTAAACGGTTTTTAAACTGTATGCAACCGGTAGCCCACGCCCCACACCGTTTGCAGCAGCTTCGGGTCCGAGGGGGTGTCCTCGATCTTCTCCCGCAGGCGGGCTGCCATCTCGTCTACAGCATCACAGTCGGGGCGGAACTCATCATTTTTTGTGTAGGCGGTGGGCGCATTGAGGTCGCCGTTTTGGATGTGGTGGATGCCCCGCATCAGCGCAGCCAGCGGCTCACGGATATGGGCAAACAGGTTCCGGGTCAGCCACAGGTTGGTGCGCACCACCGCCGCCAGCAGCACTGCAATGACTACCACGCCGTACAGCACCACAAAGTGCCTGAGGTCGGCAAAGGCGGCCTCGGCCTGCTCGCCCAGGGTATGCAGATCCTGCATGGTCAGCCCCAGACGCGGCAGGTAGATGGTCTCCAGCAGCAGGACCAGCGCCCCCAGCCCTACGGCCAGCAGCACCCCAGCCACCGCCACCGGCACCACCAGCATAATAAGATTCGAGCGTTTGAGCCGTTCCTGGATCATCATAACCGTCCCCACTTTCTTAGTTTAGATTGTACCACAAAGCGCGGGCGCAAAGTTAAACAAAAATTAAAAAGCCCGCATCGTTTTTGAACAGCACCCCATTTGTTAGACAGTATGATATACTATCTAACAGATGGGGTGATTTATTATGTCAAGAGGAAAAC
>ENA-OWNQ01000042-OWNQ01000042.1-gut-metagenome-genome-assembly--contig:-NODE-42-length-133740-cov-44.778301_pt1 | contig 133740 bp, 112 predicted proteins | sample MGYA00248252_ERZ651782 | MGnify/ENA primary metagenome ERZ651782 (study PRJEB26908, sample SAMEA4031705) | gut metagenome | biome: gut; feature: normal infant; material: stool | place: China | collected... | reverse complement strand
TTTCAGTCCATGGAACACTTCAAGCAGGAACTCGTTGCATATCTGGATTACTACAACAACCGCAGAATCAAGGCAAAACTGAAGGGCTTGCCGCCTGCAATTCACAGACAACAAGCCCTTTCGGCTGCTTGAACAATTTTTACTTCAAAATATTGTCTAACTTTTCGGGGTCACTTCATTTTTCAGATGCGGGCTTTTATCAAATCATTTCCACAGCCAGAACAGCACGGCCAGCAGCACCGCCAGACCCACCAGGTAGGCACCGGCGATGAGCAGGGTGGCCTTCAGCGCGCCCATAACGGCCCAGAATTTCTCCTTGGCGGTCCATTCGTCGGGCTGCTCCCAGGGGCGGTCGTTGACCGGCTCCGGGGCAGCGGCAGGCTTGCGGCTATGGGGCAGCAGCGTCGGCGTGGGGCCGATGCCGCTCATATCGGCGATGGTACGGCCATCGTCCTCAAACGAATCGTGCTTTCTCATTTCTCGTACAGGTGGCAGACCACATAATGGCCGGGCTCGACCTCACACTGTTTGGGGGCTTCGGTCTTGCAGCGCTCGGTAGCGTAGGGGCAGCGGGTGTGGAACTTACAACCCGCCGGCGGGTTGGCCGGGGACGGAATGGAACCCTGCAGCACGATGCGCTCCCGCTTGACCGTCGGGTCCGGGATGGGAATGGCCGAGAACAGCGCCTTGGTGTAGGGGTGCAGCGGATTGGCAAAGATGTCGTCGGTCTCGCCGTACTCCACCAGGTTGCCCAGGTACATAACGCCCACCGTGTCAGAGATATGCTCGACAACGGACAGGTCGTGGGAGATGAACAGGTAGGTCAGGTTGCGCTTTTCCTGCAACGTTTTCAGCAGGTTGATGATCTGTGCCTGGATGGACACGTCCAGTGCGGAGACCGGTTCGTCGCAGACAACGAACTCCGGGTTCAGGGCCAGGGCACGGGCGATGCAGATACGCTGGCGCTGGCCGCCGGAGAACTCATGCGGATAGCGGGTCTTGTGGTAGGGCTGCAGGCCGCAGTCGTCCATGACCTGGTCGATATAATCATCAAACTCATTCTTCGGTACCAGGTTATGCTCGCGCACAGCCTCGCCGATGATCTCGCCGACGGGCAGACGGGGGGACAGGCTGGAGAACGGGTCCTGGAAGATGATCTGCATCTTGGTGCGCAGTTCCCGCAGCTCGGAGCTGTTCATATCGTAGACTTCTTTGCCGTTGAACAGCACCTGGCCGCCGGTCTTATCGCCGCTCAGGCGCAGGATGGTGCGGCCGGTGGTGGACTTGCCGCAGCCGGACTCGCCCACCAGGCCCATGGTGCAGCCGCGGCGCAGGTTAAAGGTAACGCCGTCCACTGCCTTGACATGGCCCACTGTCTGGGACAGCAGGCCGCCCTTGATGGGGAAATATTTTTTGAGGTGGTTGACCATCAGGATGTACTGAGGGTCATAGGTGACGGGGGTGTAATCCATTGCTTCGGGCATTTTCTTTGCCATACGTCACTCACCCGCCTTTCTGTTTTCTTCGTAGTAGCGGTAGCAGCTGACCTTATGGGTGGGGGACAGGCTGATCTCGCAGGGGTACTCGCCGCTGCAGCAGGGCAGCTGCATCTCGCAGCGGTCCTTGAAGTAGCAGTAGTCCGGCATATCGACCGGGTTGGGCACCTTGCCGGGGATGGAGTACAAGCGGTCGACCTTTTTGCCGACGACCGGCTTGGAGGCCATCAGGCCGATGGTGTAAGGGTGGCTGGGATGGGCGAAGATCTCCTCGACGGTGCCCTTCTCGACCACGCGGCCCGCGTACATGACGACGACATAGTCCGCCATCTCGGCAATAACGCCCAGGTCATGGGTGATGAGCATGATGGAGGAGTTAATGCGGTCCTTCAGGTTGCGCAGCAGGTCCAAAATCTGAGCCTGGATGGTCACGTCCAGCGCGGTAGTCGGCTCGTCAGCAATGATGATCTTGGGGTTGCAGGCCAGGGCCATGGCGATCATGACGCGCTGGCGCATACCGCCGGACAGCTCGTGAGGGTACATCTCGTAGACACCATTGCTGTTGGCGATGCCAACGGTCTCCAGCATCTCGATGGTGCGCTTCTTGATGTCCTCCTTGGTCTTGCCTTCACCCTCGTGCAGGGCGATGACCTCGTCGATCTGGGCGCCGATGCGGAATACCGGGTTCAGGCTGGTCATAGGCTCCTGGAAGATCATCGAGATATAGTTGCCGCGCAGGCCCTGCATCTTATCGGCGGGGGTCTTGGCGATGTCGTAAGCCTTGCCGCCGCCCAGGTTCAGGCGGATCTCGCCATCCACGATCTGGCCCTGGGGGCGCTGCAGCAGCTGCATCAGGGACAGGCTGGTAACGGACTTACCGCAGCCGGACTCACCCACGACGCCGACCGTCTTGCCGACGGGCACCTCGAAGGAGACGCCGTCAACGCTTTTGACCACGCCGGTATCGGTGAAGAAGTAGGTGTGCAGGTTATCGAACTCGACCGCGTTTTTCTCATCGTGCATCTGGACCGTGTACTCGCTCTCCGGCACGTTGCGGCGCTTGCGTTTTTTCTCGTATTGATCGGTAATGCGGCGGTTTTCTTTGGAGATACGCCGCGACTCTTTGGCGGAAAGGTATCCGTCCTGTTTTTTAGCCATCGTGTGTTTCTCCTTCCAATCAGCGTTTCATCTTGGGGTCAAAGGCGTCGCGCAGACCGTCACCCACAAAGTTGAAGCCCAGAACGGTGAGCAGCAGGCAGACACCGGCAGGGATCCAGATAAACAGGTAGTTGGTCATAACGTAGGCATTGTTGACATCGTTGATGATGTTGCCCCAGGAGGCAAACGGGTATTTGACGCCCAGGCCCAGGAAGGACAGGGTGGCTTCGGTCAGGATGGTGGAGCCGAGACCCATGGTGCAGGTGACGATCAGCTGCGGGATGACGTTGGGGATCAGGTGGCGGAAGATACGGTGCCAAACGTTGATGCCGCAGGCCTCGGTAGCCAGCATGAACTCCTGCTCACGCAGGGAAAGGATCTGGCCGCGGACCAGGCGGGCAATGCTGGGCCAGCCCAGGAAGCCCAAAATCAGCATCAGGTACATCATACGGGTCCAGGAGTCCACGCGCATGGCGTCCATGGCGGCGCCGATGATGATAATGACGGGCATCGAGGGGATGCAGTAGAACACGTCGACCACACGCATGATGATGTTATCGACCCAGCCGCCGAAGTAGCCGGAGATGCCGCCCATCAGGATACCCAGGGAGGCTTCGATGACAACGACGATGAAGCCGATGATCAGCGAGACGCGGCCGCCGTACATCAGGCGGGTCAGCATGTCCATGCCGTTGGTGTCGGTGCCCAGCCAGTGCGCCTTGCTGGGGCTGGCGTAACGGTCGTAGACGTAGGTCTCGGTCATCTGCTTGACGCTCCACACCTTGGTGGAAGGATCGTAGACGATGTCGTACTCGGCCTCGTTGCCGTCGGCATCGGTGTAGTCGAACTCCTCGGCATCATCATCGATGGCTTCCTGCAGGCGCTCCTTGAAGTCGCGGGTGATGACGATGCTGGAATCGGCGGCGGAGACGACGAAGCGGCTGACATAGCCCAGTGTCTCGCCGCCGGCGGTGATGTTGCCGTCCTCGTCCAGGGCGTAGTCCACGCCGTTGGCGGCGAACTCTTCCTCGCCATTGGCCATAGCGGTCAGGGCGGCAAGCTTGGTCTCGAAGTTAAACTTATCCGCGCCGTCAGTCTCATTGACCAGGTCACGGCTGGCGTACCCCATAACAGTATTGCCCTTGTAAACAACGTAGAAATCGTCGTTCACCAGGTCGAGGGTGTAGTCCACATCTTTATAGGTGAACTCGGTCTCGCCTTTTTTGGAGGCTTCCAGCGCCTTGCTCTGGGCGATAGAGCCGAAGTCCTGGCCGTCAGCCACAACAAAGCGCATGGTGTCGTTGCGGGTCACGCCCACATACTCTTTGGACATCTGGGTGTAGGTGAAGAACTGCTCGTCCTGGCCGTAGGGGCTGACAAGGCCGCCAATGAAAGAGAAGACGAACATAGCAACCAAAATGGACAGGCCCACAACGGCCAGCCGGTTGCGGAAGAACCGCTTGGCAACCAGTGCGCCGGGGGAAAGTACCTTGACGCGGCGGTCATCGTTCAGGGAGTACTGCTCCTGCTGGGGGTTCTGGTTCTGGGTGTTTTCACTCATGGGTGTGCAGTCTCCTTTCTTAAGAAATGCGTACGCGCGGGTCGACCACGCCGTACAGGATGTCTGTCAGCAGGTTGCTGGCCAGGGTCAGCACTGCCATAAAGGACAGGTAGAACATCGTAAAGGGAATATCGCCTGCGACCATCGACTGGTAAGAAATGTAGCCGATGCCGGGGATGGAGAACAGCGTCTCGGTGATCAGTGCACCGCTGAACAGGCCGGGCAGGCTGCCGCCAATGATGGTGACCAGCGGGATCAGCGTGTTGCGGAAGGCGTGCTTATAGATAACGGTATGCTCCGACAGGCCCTTGGCGCGGGCGGTGCGGATGTAGTCAGCGTTCAGCACTTCCAGCATATTGGTGCGGGTGTAGCGCATGTAGCCGCCGATGGAAACGATGACCAGCGTGGCGATAGGCAGCACCAGGTGGTTGGCCTTATCCAGGAACTGGCCCATCGAGTCCAGCTGGGCATAGTCACGCCCTACCAGACCGTACAGGTCAAACCAGCCCAGCTTGACCGAGAACAGCAGCTTGAGCAGCGTAGCAAAGAAGAAAGTGGGCAGAGAGATGCCGACCAGTGCGGCCGCGGTAATAACGTAGTCGGTACGGCTGTACTGCTTGGTGGCAGCCAGCACGCCCAGGGGCACCGCAATGATGATGGACAGCACAAAGGAGATGCCGCCCATAATGACGGACAGGCCGACCACTTCCTGGAATTTCTGGGTAGCGGGGACGTTCCATTTCCAGCTATCACCAAAGTTGCCGACGATGGCCTTGGACAGCCAGGTGAAGAAGCCGGGCACAATGTCCAGATCCAGGCCGTAGGAGGCATTCAGCTGGGCCAGCCATTCCTCATAGGGTTTGGCACCGGGTGCCTGGGCCAGCTGCATTGCCATCGTCTCGGCAAAAGAGCTGGGCAGGCAGCGGATCAGCGCGTAGATAATGAACATGACACAGAACAGGATCAATACCGATTGCGCGATACGCTTGATGATGTAATTTCGCACGGGTGTTTCGTTCCTTCCTTGCACGGCGGGGCCGCGTTTGTTTTTATGCAGGGATTTTTGCAGGGATATGCCGGAATATGGGCATCCCCGTCCCCCGCAAGGGCTGACCCCCTGCGGGGGAGTGGGACAACCATATTATGGCCGAATGTGCATAGTATGGCTGTTTTTGTATTCAAACTGCTTGAATAAGTTTAGACACAGCAACCGTTCCGGCGTTATAAAGCGCCGGAACGGTCGCTATTTATTGCTGTTTAAGCAGAACGCAGGGTGAACTTAACTCAGTTCAGCTCGGTGTTGTTCAGCTCAGACTTGTAGGTCCAGTACGGGGTCATGTCCTTGGCGATGGTGTCGATGTTGACACGCTCGGTGGAGAAGATGGTGGCCTCGCTGCGCTGGTAGACGGGCAGCTCGACACCCCAATCCAGGATGATCTCCATGGCCTCTTTGTACATGGCCTTACGTGCCTCCTGGTCGGTGGTCTGGCGGGCAGCCATGATCAGTTCATCCAGGTCGGCATCGTCGATGGCGTAGTAGTTGGTGGAACCGCTGCTGTGGTACAGCTGGTACATGTCGGGGTCGTTGGTGGACTGCCAGGCAGCGACCCAACCCTCGGCAGCGCCGGACTGGTAAGAAGCGAACAGGTCAGAAGCGTTGGCCATATCGTTGACAGTCAGGGTGAAGCCGATGGTCTTGAGAGCAGCAGCAGCATTGGTCAGGGTCTGGAAGGAGGGGTGATCACCGTTGCCGGAAGCACCGATGTTGATCTGATACTCCATCTTGGCACCGGCGGGAGCGGCAGTGACCTGGCCGTTCTCGACGGTGTAACCGGCAGCCTCGAAGTAGCCCAGGGCAGCCTGCAGAGCGGCGGCGTACTTGTCCTCGCTCTTCATGTCGGAGGTGTAGATCTCGTTGCCGTCCACATCGGTGGAGTAGGCGATCTGGTAGCCGTCGTCGGTGACGGACGGAGCGGCCCAGGAGGTGTTGGAGATGGGGTAGTTGATAACGCTGGCGGTATCACCGTAGTAAGAGTCGATGCCCTCATCACGGTAAGCGGAGACAACGGTCATGATGGCCTTGCGCAGATCCTTGGAAGCCTCGGAAGCGGGGTCGCCGCCGACGTTGACTTTAGCAGCGCTCAGTGCGATGTAGCCGTAGCCGCGGTAATCCTTCAGGCGGGTGGTGATGACGGGGCCATCCTCGCCCTCGGCGCCGTTGATGTCGGCGATCTGGTCAGCAACTTCCAGAGAGTAGGAAGGATCGGAGATGTCGATGGTGCCAGCCTGCACGCCGGTGATCTTATCGGCCTCCTGGGTCTCCTTCATGTTGATGTGAGCGATCTTAGGTGCACCGTCAAAGTAGGTGGGGTTGGCATCCAGATAGACAACGCCGTCGCTGTACTTGTTGAAGGTGAACATACCGCCGCCCAGAGGAGCGCTGGTCTTGGAGCGGACACTGCTCAAGTCGCCCTTGGGGAAGCCGAAGGAGTTGTTGTCATAATCGTACAGAGCGGTATCGCCGTAGTAGTGCAGGGGGGCGATGGGCATCTGCAGCTGATAGATCATGGTGGTGGACAACTCGGTGGTGGTCAGGGTCATGCTGTAGTCACCGGTCTTAACGATACCGGCAACATTGGGCACGTCGTTGCCAACGGTGACACCAGTGGTGGAGTAGTTGTAAACTTCCTCGGGGATCAGGTCAGACAGAGCAGAGCCAGCAGTCTCGGCTTCCATAGCGGAGAAGTTCCAGTCGTACTGGGCGCCGATAGCCAGGAAGAAATCCTTAGCGGTAGCGCCATCGGCCAGGTCGAAGCCCCAGCCGGCAGCAGCGGAGGCAACATCGGTAGCGCCGCCGTTCTCGGTCATGTCGTCAACGATTTCCTGGGCAAACTTCACGCCGCCGTCGTTGACAGCGTCCCAGAAAGCCTTCTGCTGGTCAGCAGTGAAGTAAGTATTGTCGGTGTTATCCTCGCCAGCCTCAGCGATCAGCTTAGACAGGGTGGACATGGAGTTGCGGTACTCCTCCAGGCCAACGATGGGGGTGGAGTACATGGTGGCAGAACCGTCATAAGTCGGATCCAGGAATACATACATCGAGAAGATAACGTCGTCGATGGTGACAGGCTCGCCGTCAGAGAACTTCAGGTCGTCACGCAGTTTCAGGTCATAGGTAACGGTGCCGTCGTCATTCTCGGTGACAACGCAGTCAGAGGTGCCGTGGTAGGTGTAGTCGGTGCCATTGTACTCGCGGGTCTCGCCCTCGATGCCGTTCAGGATCATTTCGCCCTTACGGTCGGCGCCCAGCAGGCCGAGCTGGGTCAGGTCGATGACATCCTGGTCAGAGGCAGAAGCGGCGAAGAAGGGGCTGAATTTGCCCTCAAAGCCGGTCTCTGCCAGGACGAGGGTGCCGTCGCTGGTGGAAGTGGTAGCCTCGGCGGTGGCAGTGCTGGTAGCTTCGCTGGATGCAGCGGAGGAAGCGGAGCTGCCGCAGCCGGCCAGCATGCTCAGGCTCAGGGCCGCAGCAGATGCCAGCGCAATGGCTTGCTTTGCGTTTTTCATGTGTACAAAACCTCCTAAAATTTGCCCTATCGGCAAGTCATTATGGCCGCTGGGGAGTGGCCATAACGGGAAAGGGAATTCCCTTTCCGATGACTGTGTATTCATACAGTGTATACTTGTCGATAATGACTTATCTTATATAGTACCTGAGATTGCGTAAAATGTCAACTTAAAAGTTCTATTTTTGTGGCATTTACCGAAATTTGTGATATTTTTTTGGCAAAGAAAGGTCTTGATTTTATTGTGCCCCGTACCAAAAAGCGAGCAGCTGCACAGCTGCCCGCTTTTTTTTACATTGCTACATATTATATTTATCAATAATTCTGTATAATTATTCCTGCTTCTCGTACTTTAGCGCTTTAAATTGATGGTTTTCCATTGCAAAGGCACCGGCTGCTGCTGCCTGCAGCAGGATAAACAGGATACGCGCAGGCAGGTTTTGCCTGCTGACCGCCAGCTGTACCAGCTGGGCGGCAGCTGTAATTCCGGCAAGTACAGCCGCCAGCGTGCAGCTGCCCGGCAGTTTCAGAACGGTCTGCTCATGAATATACGCCCGCAGCGGTTCTCCGCCCGCCGTCAGCCGCACCAGCAGGTAGACGACATACACCGCCGCCAGCAGGCTCGCCATGTAGGGCAGCAGCAGCCAGAACGGCGCATAGGCGGTCGCGCCGGGCACCAGACCCGCCGCCACTACCAGCGCGGCCCCACCGCCGCACAAGACCCAAAGCCCGGCCAGTGCCCGGCCGCGGGATTTTGTACCTTTATAATGGTAGTGCGCGCCGCGGTACTGGTAGTTGCCGTTCAGGTCTTTTTCAAAGTCGTCCAGATAGGCGCGCTTCTTTTTGCGGTCCGCCATTATTCCAGCCCCGTCAGGTCGTAGTGGTCCAGCCAATCCTTGGCGGTCTCGCAGACGCCGCGCAGGCAGCTTTCCTCAAAGGGGCTGACCAGGTCGGCGTTTTTCAGCAGCTCGGTAAACACACAGCTGCCGCCCTGGCGGGTGTAGGCCATGTAGTGGTCCCATGCGTTGACGCGGTCCTTCTGCATCAGCGCCCAGATCTGCAGGCTGACGGTCTGCGCCAGGCAGTAGTCAATGTAGTAGAACGGGCTCTGGTAGATGTGCATCTGGCGCTGCCAGTACTCGCCTGCACCATAGAAGGGGATCTCGCCGTCCAGGCGCATCCAGGGCTGGTAGATGGCGGCCAGCTCCTTCCAGGTCTCGTGGCGCTGGGCCGGGGTCATATCCGGCTTTTCGTAGACGATATGCTGGAAGTGGTCCACCATCGTGCCGTAGGGGATGAAGGTCAGCGCCCCGGCCAGATGGCTGTAGCGGAACTTGCGGGCATCCTTGCCAAAGAAGCCCTCGGCCCAAGGCCAGGCCAGGAACTCCATCGACATCGAATGGACCTCACAGCCCTCCATGCTGGGCCATACGGTGGAGTAGGGGATGCGCTTGCGGTTCATATAGGCGGCAAAGGCGTGGCCGGCCTCGTGGGTGACGACCTCGACATCGTGCTGGGTGCCGTTGAAGTTGGCAAAAATGAACGGCACTTCGTAATCATCCAGGCTGGTGCAGTAGCCGCCGCCCGCCTTGCCGGGGGTGGAGAGCAGGTCCATCAGCTGGTCGTCCAGCATCTTGTGGAAGAACTCGGCGGTTTCGGGGGACAGCTCCTCGTAGAACTTTTTGCCCTGAGCCACGATGGCATCGGCATCACCGCAGGGTTTGGGGTTGCCGCTGCGGAACATCAGGGCGTTGTCGGCGGCGTTCATCGGGTACTGCTTGCCCAGGCGCCTGGCCTGCTCGCGGTAGATGCTGTCGGCCACGGGGACGAGGTATTTCACCACAGCAGCGCGGAATTTTTCCACATCAGCCTTGGTGTAGCAGTTGCGGCCCATGCGGTAGTAGCCCAGGGTAGTGTAGCCTTCGTACCCCAGTTTTTTGCCCATGGTGTCCCGCAGGTGGACCATCTTGTCGTAAATGGAGTCGAACTCCTCCTGATGCTCCTTATACCAAGCACCCTCGGCTTTCCAGGCGGCCAGGCGGCGGGCATCGTCGGGGTCGTTTTTGAAGGGAGAGAGCTGGCTTAGGGTGTAGACGCCGCCCTCAAAGGGGATCTGAGCCGAGGCGATCAGCTTGCCGTACTGGGTGGAGAGGTCGTTTTCCTGGGCCATCTCGTCCAGGATCTCCGGCGAGAAGGCTTTCTGGGCGATCTCGGCGTTGAGGAACATCAGCTCGCCGTATTCCTCGCCCAGCTGTTTGCGGTAGGGGGACGCCAGCAGGGCGGCGCTCCAGGTATTCTGGCACTCCTGGATCTGCGGGGTGGCAGCGTTCCAGAAATTCATCTCATCATCGTAGAATTCATCCCGGGTATCGATGGTGTTGCGGATGCTGGCCAGGTTGGCCAGCGTGTCCACGTGCTTGTTCAGGGTCTGTTCGTCCAGAAAGGCGGCCTTGGCGGCGGCGTAGTCAGGCGCGGCGGCAAAGCGCTGGGTCACAGCAGCAAACTGCGCCTTGATCTCGTCCAGGTTCGGGCGCTGATAGGGCATCTCAGAAAATTTCATGAGCGTATTTCTCCTTTGTGCGTTTTGTAGGCATTATAACATAGAAGCGAAAAAAAGGCAAAGATATAAATAGATACAAAAAAGCCTCCCTTGTGCAAAGGGAGGTGGCACGGCGAAGCCGTGACGGAGGGATTGTAACCTTACGTGGTAGACCGATTTGCAACGCAGACAGGACAATCCCCCACCGCTTCGCGGAGCCCCCTTTACACAAGGGGGTCTTTATGCGTCGTTAAATCCTGCGGTATCTCCGCTTCAAATTCTGCAGCAGCGTATGCTTGGGCCGGCTGCGGATCAATTTCCACAAAAAGCTGCTCAACGCGCGCTCCTCGCGGGCATCGGGAGCCTGGCCGCCGTAGACGCAACGCTCCAGCAGGGCGCAGGTAGAGTGCCTTTTCCTGCTCGGTGGTGACGGTAAGCATATTACGCTTACGTATAACATCCGGTCCGTGATCCCGCAACAGAAAATCTGCATTTTTCGCTACTTTGTCTTATACTTCGCCAGTTGTGCACATGTGTTGGAATTTAACAATGCCACTTTTTAGCAAGTTGCCGCAAATTTTGAAAACGCACGGTTTTCATGTTTTGCAAAACGCCAATTTATGCCCACACAAGCAATTCAAAATTGACCACAGTAACTGTTATATGGTAGAATATGTCTATATATTATATGCTGCACCAGTGCCATTTTTAGGAGGGCCTTATGCAGAAAAATTTCACTCTAAAACGTATCGTCTGCCTCCTGGCAGCCCTTTGCCTGGCCGCCGGGCTGGTGGGCTGCGCCGATATGCCCGCCAGCAGCAGTGAGGAAAGCAGCCTGCCCACGATTTTGGTGGGCAGCGATGTCTACCCGCCCTTCAACTATATTGGCGAGGACGGCGCCCCCACCGGCATCGATGTGGAGCTTGCCAAAGAGGCATTCCGGCGTATGGGCTACCGCGCCGAGTTTACCATCATCGACTGGGAGCGAAAGACCCAGCTGCTGGAAACCGGCGACATTGACTGCGTGTGGGGCAGCTTTACCATCAACGGACGGGAGGATGACTACCGCTGGGCCGGCCCCTACATGGCCAGCCGCCAGGTGGTGGCCGTAATGCCCGGCAGCGATATTGAAACCATTGCCGACCTGGAGGGCCGCACCCTGGCTGTGCAGAGCACCACCAAGCCGGAGGAACTGTTTCTGACCGACGCCTCCCTGCCCGCCCTGCGGGACCTCTACTGCTTTGAGGACCGGGAGCTGATCTACACCGCCCTGGGCAAGGGCTACGTGGACGCCATCGCCGCCCACGAAGTCTCGATCCTGCAGTACATGCAGGACTACAACACTGAGTACCGCATTTTGGACGAGCCTTTACAAGTGGTGAGGCTGGGCGTCGCCTTTGGCAAAAACGACGTGCGCGGGCTGGAAACGCAGCTGACCGCCACCCTCGATGAGATGCGGGCGGACGGGACTTTAGCCGCCATCATCGGCAAGTATCTGGCAAACCCCGAGAAATTTTTGGAGGTGGACGGCCTTGTCGAATAGAAAAGTATCTTCCTTCACCGTCCGCTTTTTCTGGCCCCTGATGCTCTGCCTGGGGCTGGGGCTGATGGCGCTGGTGGGGCTGATGTCCTACCGCAGTGACTTGCACCTGGCCAGCCAGAACCTCACCGATGCCACCCAGTACGTCAAGCAGCAGCGTACAGCCTACGACCGGTTCAACGATACCTCGGTGACCAAAAGCCTGATGCGCGTCATCGAGAACGCCCAGCAGATCGACCGCGAGATCCAGTACAAGATTGCCCTGACCGGCGAGGCCACGCTGAACACCGACGATCTGCGCCGCTATACCTACGAGCAGCGGCTGACCGGCATCATCCTGATGAACGAGCATGGCGTCGTCCAGCGGGAGTACAGCACTGACGGGCTGGACTACGCCGCCCTGCGCGGGTACGTCACCATGGACACCGTGCTGGGAACCGCCCAATTCCCCATTAAGACCTACACCGCCCGCATCCGGCTGGACGATGGCTCCTACGTGGACCTGGCTGCCCACGGCCGCACCGACGAGCCGGGCGTGATCGTCGTTTATTATCATACCCGCGCCGAATATGCCACCGACTACAACCTGATCATCCAGAACTTGCTGGAAGGCTACGACCCCGGCACCGAGGAAACGCTGGTGGTCACCAGCGGCGACAGCATCATTGCCGCCAACCGCGAAGGCCTGGCCGGGCAGAACGTCGACGACGTGCCGGTGCTGCGCAGCATCCGGGAGAACGCCCACGGCGGCGAGATGACCCGCGTGCGGGCCGGTTCCGGCGACGGCGAGTGGGTCTACTGCATGCTGGAGCGCGGGCGGGACTACTACGTCTACGCCTACATGCCGCTGACCCGCGCGCTGGACACCACGCCCAAGAACCTGCTGTTCACGCTGGTGGCCTACGCCATGGTGCTGTTCATCGTCATCATGATCCGCTGGCGGCTCAAGCATGTCTACCAGGAGGAGCAGCTCCGCCGGGAGCAGAGCTACCAGCAGCAGTTGAAAGACGCCGCCCGCAAAGCCGAGAGCGCCAACCGCGCCAAGACCGAGTTTTTGCAGCGCATGAGCCACGACATCCGCACACCTATCAACGGCATCCGCGGCATGGTGGAGATCGGCGACCATTACAGCGAGGACCTGGCCAAACAGGCTGAGTGCCGCCGCAAGATCTGGGATGCTTCGACTCTGCTGCTGGAGCTGGTGAACGAAGTGCTGGACATGGGCAAACTGGAATCCGGCGAGATCGTGCTGGAAAGCTGCCCGTTCAACGTGATAGAGCTGAAAGACGGCATCCTCCAGACGATGGAGCGCGCTGCCGCCGAGCGCGGCATCATGATGACCGACCGCACCGAGGTCAAACACACCACACTCATTGGCAGCCCGCTGCACCTGAAGCGGCTGCTGATGAACATTTTGAGCAACGCCATCAAGTACAACAAGGACAACGGTTCCATCGACCTGACCTGCCGCGAGGTGCGCAGCGACGGCAAGATTGCCTGGATCGAGTTTATCTGCGCCGACACCGGTATTGGCATGAGTGAGGAGTTCCAGAAGCACCTCTACGAGCCGTTCACCCAGGAGCACAGCGACGCGCGCACCTCCTACAACGGCACGGGACTGGGCATGGCCATCACAAAAAGTCTGGTGGAGAAGATGGGCGGAACGATAGAATGCCGTAGTAAGCTAGAGGAGGGCACGACCTACTGCATCACGATTCCCTTTGTCATCGACTCCAGCGCTGCTCCGCGGGTCGAGGAAACCGCCGTCCTGCCTGCCGCCACGCCGGCGGGCATGCACGTACTGCTGGCCGAGGACAACGAGCTGAACATAGAGATTGCCGTGTTTGTGCTGGAGAACGCCGGTGTCACGGTGACGAAGGCCGTCAACGGGCAGGACGCGCTGGACCAGTTTGCCGCCAGCGCCCCCGGCACCTTTGATGCCATCATCATGGACGTGATGATGCCGGTGATGGACGGCTACCAGGCCACCCGGGCCATCCGCCAGCTGGACCGCCCCGACGCGGGCAGTATTCCCATCCTGGCCATGACTGCCAACGCCTTTGTGGAAGACCGCCGCCGTGCCTACGAAGCCGGCATGAACGAGCACCTGACCAAACCGCTGGAGCCGGAGGTAGTGCTGAGGACATTGGCGAAATATCGGAGTAAATAAGCAGGAAGGCCCCCTCCCAGAGGGAGCCTTTAACGCAAAAAAGCCGCACAGACGTGCGGCTTTTTTGCGTATTATCATCATTTAGTCCCGGCTATACAAATCTCTCGTATACACCTTCCCGGCCACGTCGGCCAGCTCGGGGGCAGCGCGGTTGGCGAGGATCACATCACACTCAGCCTTGAATTTGTCCAGATCTTTCTCCACGCGGTCGCCGTAGAAACTATCCTCTTTCAGCGTTGGCTCGTAGATAACCAGCGGCATGCCCTCGGCCCGCAGGCGGCGCATGACGCCCTGGATGCTGGACTGCCGGAAGTTATCACTGCCCGCCTTCATCGTCAGGCGGTAGATGCCGACAGCCTTCGGCTCGCGGGAGAGCACCTGCTCGGCGATAAAGTCCATACGGGTGGCGTTGGAGTCCACGATGGCCTGCATCAGATTCTGCGGTACATCGTTATAGTTTGCCAGCAGCTGCTTGGTATCCTTGGGCAGGCAGTAGCCGCCGTAACCAAAGGACGGATTGTTATAGTGGTTGCCGATGCGCGGGTCCAGGCAGACGCCGTCAATGATGTCACGGGTGTTCAGGCCGCGCACCTGGGCGTAGGTGTCCAGCTCGTTAAAATAGGCCACACGCAGGGCCAGGTAGGTGTTGGCAAACAGCTTGATGGCCTCGGCCTCGGTCAGGCCCGGGAAGATGGTATCCACATTCTGCTTGATGGCCCCCTGCTGCAAAAGCCCCGCAAAGGTATGGGCACGGGCGGCCAGTTCCCCGTCCCCCGCCGGGCAGCCTACCACGATGCGGCTGGGGTAGAGGTTGTCGTACAGCGCATGGCCCTCCCGCAAAAACTCCGGGCTGAAAAGGATATGCAGGTTGTGGAATTTTTTTCGTACCGACGCGGTATACCCGACGGGCACCGTGGATTTGATGACGATGGTCGCCTCCGGCGCATACTGCCCTGCTAGCGTCAGCACAGCCTCCACGCTGGAGGTATCAAAATAATTCTTCTTGGGGTCGTAGTTGGTGGGGGTGGAAACCACGATGATGTCCGCGCCGGTGTAGGCAGCGGCAGCATCGGTGGTCGGGTGCAGGTCTAACTCTTTTTCGGCTAAATACTGCTCGATCTCCTTATCGGCAATGGGACTTTTGCGGGCCGCCAGCAGGGCCACTTTCTCGGGCAGAATGTCTACAGCCCATACCTCGTTGTGCTGGGCCAGCAGCACACTGATGCTAAGGCCCACATAACCGGTACCGGCAACGGCGATTTTCATAAACAGGCGCTCCCTTAACAGTGATATTTATTGTAAGTATACCATGGTGCGGGGCCAGCCGCAACGGATTTTACCGGATTTCCTTTTCTGTCCTCTTGTACCCCGGCCTAAAATGCGATATAATACCTATGTTTACTTTGAGTTTTGAGTATCCCCACGGAGGTTTATTAAAATATGAAACGTACCCGTACCCTTGCCCTGCTGACCGCGCTGGTCTGCCTGTGTGTGTCGCTGACGGCCTGTTCCCCCAAAGAAGTGCTGAAAAGCGCCATCCTGAAAACCACCACTGCCCTGGGTCTGCGCCAGGAAACCAGCGATGAGGACGAGGTCGACGATCTGTCTTACGCCACCGGCGGCGGCGACGTGACCTTCCCCGAAACGATGGACACCACTGCCTCCAAGCTGGTGTCCGAGGTGGACGGCGACACCCTGTATGTAGCCTTTAACGGCATCCAGAACCGCAGTACCGACTACTTTGTGGCGGGTTCCGACAGCCTGTCCATCACCGGCTATGCCACCACTGAGTCCACCAACGAGAACTTCCAGACTTTCAAGATCGCCTTGTGGGAGCTGTCCGACGACAAGACTTCCACCAGCTATGTCATCGGCTCCACCGTTTACTACACCACCGACGGCACCTGCTACCAGTACAATGTTTCCGGCCTGACCCCCGGCAGGCAGTACAAGGTCTACATCAGCTATGACTCCACCCGTTACTATATCACCGGCGGGCTGAAGGTCCAGGGCCTGGGCAGCGAGGAGCTGACCACCATCGAGAACGAGAACACCGTCCAGTAACCACAAAACAGCACCGCCCGCGCCGCGCCAAGACGGTGTGGGCGGTTTTGTTGTAGAGGAATTTTTAGAGGAAAAAGTAACGTAAAAGGGGAAGTTTATGCCAAACGTACAATTACGCAATACCCTGCTGCTGATGGGGGCTTCCTTCATCTGGGGCACCGCTTTTGTGGCGCAAAGCGTGGGCGCTGACCACATGGGCCCTTACAGCTTTCTGGCGGGCCGCAGCTGGCTGGCCTGTGTGTTTCTGCTGGGGCTGATGGCCGTGCTGCGCAAAGCCGGCAAGACCAACTCCGCCGCCGAGCCGGGCTTTTGGCAGAACCGCAAGGTGCTGGTAAAGGGCGGCACCTGCTGCGGCATCGCGCTGTTTGCGGCATCGGCTGCGCAGCAGATGGGCATTGGCACCACCAGCACAGCCAAGGCAGGGTTCATGACCGCTTTGTATGTAGTGCTGGTGCCGGTGTTCGGCGTGTTTTTTGGCCGCCGCCCCGGTGTAAAGCTGTGGTGCTGCGTGGCCGCCAGCGTGGTGGGCCTGTATCTGCTGTGCCTGGCCGGGCACGACAGCCTGGCCCTGACCGGCGGCGAATGGCAGCTGCTGGGCTGTGCCTTTTTATTTGCTACCCAGATTTTGCTGGTGGACCACTTCAGCCCCAAGCTGGACGGCATCCAGCTGAGCTTTGTGCAGTTTTTGACGGTGGCGGTCATTTCCACCGTGTTTATGCTGATTTTTGAACAGCCCACCATCGAGCAGTTCCGCCTGGCGGCGGTGTCCATTGCCTACTGCGGCATCATGTCCAGCGGCGTGGCCTACACACTGCAAATTGTGGGCCAGAAAGCGCTGGACCCCACCATTGCCAGTTTGGCTATGTGCTTGGAGAGTGTGTTCAGCGCCTTGGCCGGTTGGCTGATTTTGGGCGAGACGCTTTCCACCACCGAGCTGTGCGGCTGCGGCCTGATGTTTGCCGCCATCGTAGCCAGCCAGCTGCCGGACAAAAAGAAAGTTTAAGTAAAGGCCCCCTCTGCGAGAGGACTCCCGCGAAGCGGGGGGGGGGTAGAGACTTTCCCAAGGCGCTCTCCCTCAGTCGCCTCCGGCGGCAGTTCCCTCCCAGAGGGGGCCTTTAATAGGAGTATCTATGAATGACTTGCGCTTAATTATCCGCTATGGCAAGCCCTACCGCCGGGACCTTTGGGCGGCTGCCGGGCTGATCTTTATTGAATGTATCTTTGAGATGGTCATCCCCGTGCTGATGTCCACCCTGGTGGACGAGGGTGTGCCCAGCCACAACATGGCGATCATCCTGCGGCAGGGCGGGTTGATGGCACTCTGCGCGGTGCTGGCACTGATCACCGGCCTGCTGTATGCCCGCTATGCCGCCCGGTTCGCCAACGGCTTTGCGGCCGAGCTGCGCCTGGCCGAGTACGCCGCCGTGCAGAAATTCGACTTTGCCAACCTGGACCATTTTTCCTCTGCGTCCCTCGTCACCCGCATGACCACCGACGCCACCGTGCTGCTCAACGCCATCAACGCAGGCCTGCGCCCCTTTGTGCGCAGCCCGGTCATGCTGGCCATGGGTCTGGGCATGGCATTTCTGCTCAGCCCCAAGCTGACGATTGTTTTCCTCATCACAACGCCTATTCTGACCATTTTGCTGACGCTCATCGTGTGCAAGGTCGGCCCGCTGTACGGCCGCCAGCAAAACGCTGTCGACCACCTGAACAGTCGCATCCAGGAATCCCTCACCGCCATCCGCGCCATTAAAGCGTTCGTGCGCGGCGATTATGAAAACGAGCAGTTCAACGCCGTCAACACTGAGCTGAGCGACGCCAGCACCGAGACCTTCCGTTACGCCGTGCTCAACCTGCCCGCGTTCCAGACCATCATGTACACAGCCATCGTCTGCATCATGTGGTTCGGCGGCGGGTTCATCCTGCAGGGCGACATGAGCGTCGGCCAGCTGACCGCCTTTTTGAGCTACGTTTTGCAGGTGCTCAACTCGGTCATGATGTTCTCCGGCGCGTTTTTGCAGATGACCCGCTCGCTGGCCAGCGCCCGCCGCATCCGCGAGGTGCTGACTGAGCAGCCCGACCTGGCCAATGCCGCCAATCCGTTGGAGACTGTGCCGAACGGTCAGATCGACTTCGAGGGCGTCAGCTTCAAGTATAACGCTGCGGCACAAAAAAGTGCCTTGTCCGACATTACGCTGCACATCCCCGCCGGGGCGACCGTGGGCATCATCGGCGGCACCGGCTCGGCCAAGACCACGCTGGTCCAGCTGATCCCCCGCCTGTACGACGCCACCGAGGGCACCGTGAAGGTCGGCGGCCACGACGTGCGGGACTACGACCTGACCGCCCTGCGGGACGCCGTAGGCATTGTGCTGCAAAAGAACCTGCTGTTCTCCGGCACCATCCGGGACAACCTGAAGTGGGGCAACCCCGACGCCGCCGAGGAACAGCTGTGGGCCGCCTGCCGCGCCGCTCACGCCGATGAATTTTTGGACCGCATGCCCGACGGCCTGGATACCGACTTAGGGCAGGGCGGCGTCAACGTCTCCGGTGGGCAGAAGCAGCGCCTTTGCATTGCCCGTACCCTGCTGAAGCACCCGAAGGTGCTGATTTTCGACGACTCCACCAGCGCCGTGGATACTGCCACCGAGTCCGGCATCCGCCGCGCCCTGGCCGAACTGACCGACGTGACCAAGCTGATTATCGCCCAGCGCATTTCCTCGGTGCAGAGCGCCGACCTCATCGTAATCTTGGAGGATGGCCGCCTGCACGCCGTGGGCACCCACGCCGAACTTCTGGAAAAAGATACGATCTATCAGGAAATTTACTATTCCCAGATGAAGGGAGGTGACCCCGATGGCGAGTAAAAAGAAAGTCACCGGCGGCAAGCGCCCGCAGAACCTGCGCCGCACGCTGGGACAGTTCAGCGCCTATCTGGGCCGCCACCGCATCATGATCGGCCTGGTGGCGCTGCTGGCGGCCATCAGCGCCCTGGCCGCACTGTTTGGCACCTACATGATCCGCCCGGTAGTCAACGGCCTGCTGGAAAACGGCAGCAAAGCCTACCTGGCCGGGGCCGTGGGCCTTACCGCCTGTATTTATATCATTGGTGCGCTGTCCACCCTGGGCTATACCCAGCTGATGGTGCGCGCTGCGCAAAAAGTACTGCAGGAGATCCGCCAGGATCTGTTTGCCCACCTGCAGACCCAGCCGCTGCAGTACTTTGATACCCACCGCAACGGCGATTTGATGAGCCTTTTCACCAACGATGTGGACACCATCTCCGATGCACTGAACAACAGCTTTGCTGTCGTTATCCAGACCTTTATCCAGGTCGTGGGCACCCTGCTGATGCTGTTTATCCTCAACTGGCGGCTCTCTCTGCTGGTGGCGGTGGGTTATGTGGGCATGTTCTGGTACATCAACTTTTCCACCCAGCACAGCCGTGCCTACTATGCCAAGCAGCAAAGCAGCCTGGGCGAGCTGGACGCTTACATTGAGGAAATGATCGCCGGGCAGAAGGTCGTGAAGGTGTTCAACCACCAAAAGGCCGACCTGGCCGAGTTTGCCGCCCACAACGAAAAGCTGCGTCTGGCCGGCACCGGCGCGCAAAGCTATGCTGCTACGATGGTGCCCGCCGTCGTCAGCATCGGCTACATCAACTACGCGGTCATCGCGGTGCTGGGCGGCCTGATGGTCATGAAGGGCTGGACCGACCTGGGCAGCCTGGCCAGCTATCTGGTGTTTGTGCGCCAGACCACCCTGCCCATCAACCAGTTTACCCAGCAGGGCAACTTCCTGCTGGCGGCGCTGGCCGGTGCCGAGCGTATTTTTGCCGCCATGGAGCAGTCGCCCGAAGTTGACGAGGGCACGGTAGAGTTGGTGAACGTGCGGGAGAACGCCAACGGCACCCTGACCGCCTGCCCCGAGGTCACCGGCCGCTGGGCCTGGCGTGATTCCGCCCACCCGGACGTAGCGCTGGAGCCATTGCGCGGCGATGTGCGGTTCCATAACGTCAGCTTCGGCTACGCGCCGGAGCGGCTGATTTTGCAGGACCTTTCGCTGTACGCCAAGCCGGGGCAAAAGATTGCCTTTGTCGGCTCCACCGGCGCGGGCAAGACGACGATCACTAACCTGATCAACCGCTTTTACGATGTCACCGCCGGGTCCATCACCTACGACGGAATCGATGTGCGACTCATCCGCAAAAACGCGCTACGCTCGTCTCTGGGCATCGTGCTGCAGGACACCCACCTGTTTACCGGCACCGTGGCGGACAACATCCGCTTTGGCAAGCTGGATGCCACGCAGAAGGAAATCGAGAAGGCCGCAAAGATTGCCAACGCCGACTCCTTCATCCGCCGCCTGCCCCAGGGATACGACACGATGGTCACCTCCGACGGTGCCAACCTGAGCCAGGGCCAGCGCCAGCTGCTGGCCATTGCCCGCGCCGCCGTAGCCGACCCGCCGGTGCTGATTTTGGATGAAGCCACATCCAGCATCGATACCCGCACCGAGGCGCTGATTGAAAAAGGCATGGACGGCCTGATGGAGGGCCGCACGGTGTTTGTCATCGCACACCGGCTTTCCACCGTGCGCAACGCCGATGCAATTATTGTGCTGGAACACGGCCGCATCGTAGAACGCGGCACCCACGATGAACTGCTGGCCCAAAAAGGCGAGTATTACCAGCTGTACCACGGCATGTTTGAACTGTCGTAAACGGACGCGGCGGTGGTTTCTCCAGCTTTCCCAGCTTTTGGAACACGCCGCGGCCCCGTGGCCCGGATTTTTGAAAAAAATTCTGCAAACCTGTTGACATATGTCCACGGTTGTGCTATTATACTATAGCACTCTGAAACATGGAGCATATATCGCGGGGTAGAGCAGATGGTAGCTCGTCGGGCTCATAACCCGGAGGTCGCAGGTTCAAGTCCTGTCCCCGCAACCAACAAAGAACGGTAAGACGTCAAGTTTTACCGTTCTTTTTCTTTGTCTGGGGAAAAAGTGGTCGCTTTTCGGTCACTTTGACCCCAAAATGACCCCAAAACGGCAAAATGACTGCGCTCGGACGGTTGAGATTTTCAACCGCCCGGGCGCTTTTGTGGATAAATTTTGCGGAGTTGGCAGGTAAATATAGGTGCGGTGTGGCTACCCTACCCCGCTTTCACCAGTACCAACACGCTGTTGTCCGGCACGACAATCTGCTCCTGTCTGGTAGGAATCGGCGGGTATTTGTACTGGTGCAGAGCTTTTTGAATCTGCTGCTTGACCTCTAACAAGGTAGCATCCAGCGTGAGGGTGTGAACTGCAATTTTGGGGAAATCCGGGACATGCGCAGTACAGCCATCCGCTGTGATTGTACAAAGCACCGGGTAAGGCTGATTCTCCACCGAAATCCTGTACTGCACGCCGAACATATCGTTCATCTTGTCCATTTCGTGGCGTTTGTGCTCATCCATGCTGTGAACATAGGTGTCCATCGTAAAAGCCACCGAGTAATGCCCTAAGATTGCCGACAGTGTCTTGTAGTCCATACCGCGTTCCAGTGCGCGGGTGGCGAAGGTGTGGCGCAGAGCGTGGAAGGTAAAGTGGCCGATGTCGGCGTCCTTCAGCATGCGGTCGTAATAGTCCTTGAAAGTTTTCTGCTCGAAGTAGTGACCAAACTCGTTGGTGACGATGAAGCCATAGTCGGTGTACTTATCCCCTGCCCGAATCTTATCCTGCGCCTGCTGCTGTTTCCAGCGGGTAAGCTCGTCTGCCATTGTGCGGGTCAGTGGAATCGTGCGGCGGGAGTTTTTCGTTTTGGGAGTGCCGAATACGATTTCGGTTTTGTTTTCGCCGTCGTGTGCTTCGTACTTGGCAAGGCGGTTGATGGTGCGGCGGACATGGAGTTGGGCGGTGGAAAAATCAATATCTTCCCATTTCAGCGCCAGCAACTCCCCCATGCGTAATCCGGTACACAAGTCTAAGCGGATAAACACGCCGTAGCGGTGGCGGTAGCTGGCTTGCACCAGCGCCCGCTGCTGGTCGTTGGTAAAGACTACGACTTCGGGTTTCTCGCCGCTGGGCAGGGTCACGGCATCGCAGGGATTGTACACTAATAAGCGCTCCTTTACGGCCTGTTGTAAGCACTTGTGCAATGCCATGTGGTAGTTGCGCAAGGTCTTGGGGGATAAGCCTTCCTCGCGGAATTTGTAGTTATAAAATTCCTGCAAGGTGTGCGGTTCCAGCTTTTTAAGCAGGATTTTCCCCAGCACACAAAAGTGCTTGTTGAGATAACTGCGGTAGCTGGCGTAAGTAGATTGCTTGACGGTGTCCTTCATATAGGTGTCCAGCCAGTATTCATACCATTCGCCCAGTGTCACCGACATAGGATCGCGCCAGCCCTGTGTGCGGACTTCGTGGGCTTGCTGCTGCAAAATGGCGATCGCCTCTTGCCGAGTGTTACAGCAGGTGGATGTGCGTCTGGGCTTACCGGTTTTGTAGTCGATTCCGGCAGATAGCCGCACCTCCCACCGCCCGTCTGTACGCTGACGGATGTTGCCCTCATTATGCCCACGGCGCAGGGCTTTTTTGGATGTGTCTTTCACGGTGCATCGTCTCCTTTCGTGACACAAAGACTACCACAGGTACGACCACAAAGCTATTCATCAGACCCGACAATCTTCGGGTTCTCGTTTTGGGCTTTATTGACCTTTTGCTGCTCCAGCCAGCCCAGCAGTTCATCCCGCCGCACCAGCAGTCGGTTTCCAATGTGGAACGCAGGAAAAGTCGCGTCATGAAATATCCGATAGGTAGTCGAGCGTGAGATACCGAAGTAAGTTTGCACCTCTTTGGGACTTACAACATTGGGTAAATTTTGAAATTCCGTGTTCATGGGTTCCTCCTATGTAAATAATTTATAAAAGGGTCTTTACTATATAGCCGCTGAGAACGGCGAAAATTACGAGGTTTTTTTAACTGTTTAGAAAAAGTTCAAATTTTTAGAGAGATTCCAAATCATATCATACAGACCGGCAGTTGCAACTTTTGCAACTGTCCTCAAAATATTTGAAAAAATATCTCTACTATATAGCCACTGGGGAAGGGCAAAAGGTAACGTTCGCTGAAAAAATAATGGAATTTTTTCATTAAATTTCAGTATAACAGTATAACTTGCAGGATTCCTGCAAGTTTAGAGATGTAAAGCAAAGAATTTTTTCTCAAGAACTGGCCTAAACGCCAAAATTACACTTCAAAACCAGCATACCACCTATTGTGCTAAAAACCCTTGCACTTTTACAAAATATCTAAATCCATTTTAACAGGCAACGGGGCAAAAACCCTGCCACATTACTCAAAATAAAACAGGCAAGCCGCAGATTAAAACGGCTTGCCTGTAGAATGACGATGCTGACGGTGATGACGATGTTTTTGATATACCCCTTTACCCTATCCCACGAACACCGTCATCATCGTCATCACCGTCACGCTTATAGTGAAATGACGCTTGCAGTTTACTACTGCTCGAAACAAAAACAATGATGCTACGAGAAACACAAAATCAGAATGACGCAGATGACGCTAATGACGCTGAATCTGGGATATGGCATAGGGGTATCCTAAAAACAGCGTCATTAGCGTCACAAGCGTCATCTGCGTCACTATCGTCACGCAAGAACTGTGCCGGGGGTCTGGGGGACACCCCCAGAAATGCGTTTGTGGATATCCAAACGCTATGCTAGCAAAACATGTTTCCGCCCAAAGCAGGGGCAATCAAATCGGATACCCATATAAATTCGTATAAATTTCAGAGTGAATCAGTTTAGATTCATCCAAAAATCTTGACTCGAAAAAGTGAATCAGTTCTGATTCACTCCGTAAAATTATCATACCAATCTATAGGAGTTATCAGGGTACGGCTGGGGTTATCCTGCACAGTTTTTGAAAGCAGTATGGCGCAATGCTAGTGCAAAAATGACCGTAACAATAGTCTTTGCGTCCCGCTATCTCAATACCCTATACAATTTACCTGCATTCCGTGTGATGTATGGAAAAAACTTTGGCTTACAGATGCAGATCAATGCTGTTATTTCTGAAATAGTACACTGCGCCGACAAGCCCGGCGTCGTTCTGGAGGGCGGCGGCCTTCAGCTCCAACCCCTCGGCGAAGGCGGGCATGATGCTTTTGCGCACCTGCGCGGCCAGCGGGTCGATCAGCAGCGCCTGCTGTGCGCTGACGCCGCCGCCAATCAGAATCAACTGCGGGTTGAAAATGTGCACAAGCCCCGCCAGTCCCTGTGCGATCTCGCTGATCCAGCGGTTCAGCACGGCCAGCGTGCGTGCGTCGCCTGCGGCGGCTGCCTCAAAAATCGCGCGGCCGTCGGGGGCGTCCAGCCCCATCTTCTGTGCGTCGCGCACCAGCGCCGTCGTCGCGGCGTAGCGCTCATAGCAGCCGATGGCTCCGCAGGTGCAGGCCACGCCGTCCAGCGCGTGCAGACGGAAATGCCCCAGCTCGCCGCCAAGGCCGCGCGCACCCTCCAGCAGACGTCCGCCGGTCAGGATGCCGCCGCCGACGCCGGTGCCCAGCGTCACACCGATGACATCGGTATAGCCCTTAGCCGCACCGACCCAGACCTCGCCCAACAGCATGCAGTTCGCGTCGTTGGCGACGGTGACGGGCAGATCAAACTCACGCTCCAGCGTACCTTTAATGTCCACACCGATCCACCCCGGGAAATTGCCGCAGGTCCCCGCGACCACGCCGCGGCGGCTGTCGATCTGGCCCGTGGCGGACACAGCGATGCCCTCAAGCCTCGGCGTGTCCGCGGTCAGAAATTCGTGGATGGCTGCCTGCACGGTGTCCAGAATCGGCGTTTTGTAGCCGTCAAAGCTGACGCTGCGCTCGGCGCGGCGCAGCACCGCGCCGTTTTCGTCGACAAGCCCCAGCTTGACCGCCGTGCCGCCGATGTCGACACCCAGATAGGTTTTACTCATAGCGCACCTGCTTATTTGTGGTTGTTGATGGCTGCGGTGTAGCGCGCCGTGATCTCGGCCGGGCGGGTGATGGCACCGCCAACGACGAGGGCGAACGCACCGGCGTAGAGCGCCTGCACGGCCTGCTCCGGCGTGTGGATGTGGCCTTCGGCGATGACCTTGGCCGGGCACTCCCGCGCCAGCTGGGCGATGAAGCCGAAGTCGACGTCGTCGATGCCCTTCGTCTCCGGCGTGTAGCCGCGCATCGTCGTGCCGACGAAGTCTGCGCCTGCCTCGGCGCAGGCAAGCGCGTTTTCAATGTTGTCGCAGTCGGCCATAACGAGCTGGTCGGGGTACTTCTCCTTGATGGAACGGATGAACTCGGCGCTGGTCTGTCCGTTGGGGCGCAGGGCACCGGTGCCCTGCACAGCCAGAATGTCCACGCCGCAGGCGACGAGCTCGTCGACCTCCTTCATCGTGACGGTGATGTACATCGGCGTGTCCGGGTAATCCTTTTTAATAATGCCGATGACCGGCAAATCCACGACCTGCTTGATCTGGGTGATGTCGCGCACCGTGTTGGCGCGGATGCCGACAGCGCCGGACTGGGCGGCGGCCTTCGCCATCAGCGGCATGACGCCGCCCTCTTTCGTGTACAGCGGCTCGTGCTCCAGCGCTTGGCAGGAGACGATAAGGCCGCCCTTGATTTGGTTGAAAATTTGTTCGTGGGTCATGGTGGTAACTCCTTTCCATACGCAAAAAGCCTTCCCCCATGGGGGGAAGGCATGGGGCTTTTCTTATCTCATCAAAATCTTGACCACGGCTTTTCTTACGTGGTCACAGCCTTCGCTTTTGCAGCTGGGCTTGTGCAGCTCGCCGGGGAAGAAGATGGCAAACCGCCCGCCGCCCAAAACGCCGCCGGCGTGCTCGGCACCGGACTTGAAGCCGCAGTCGGCGGCTTCGTCGAACGCGCCCTCGTCCTTGCCCTCGGACGCCCAGCCCCAGTGCTCGCTGCCGGTCAGATTGATCTGCAGGTCGGCGTAGCGGCGGTGGTACTCGAAGGCTGCGCCCTCGGCCTCGCGCAGGTCGGCGTCCATCACGTTGACAAACACCTTGTCGCCGTCGATGATGGTCTTACCGTTTTCCAGCGCGTCAAGGGTATGGCTGTTCAGCCAGTCGATCGCCGTGTCCAGATTGGGGTGCAGCCCCTTGTAACAGGCGATGTAATCAAACGAATCTACGATCATGCTGCGCTCCTCACAGTGCCGCGACGGCTTCCTCAATCATGCGCTGCGCCTCGGCGACGATGGCCTCGTCCTCCGGCGCAAGGTTCGCCAGCGGGGCGCGCACACCGCCCAGATCCAGCCCGTACATCCGGCGCAGGATCTCCTTCATGACGGCGTACAGGTTGCCCTTGGCTTCGCACATTTTGTAGATGATGCGGTCTGCCTTGTACTGGATGGCGCGGGCGGCGGGGATGTCGCCCTGTTCGATCAGTTCGTTCATGCGGATGAACAGCTCCGGCATGACGGCGTAGGTGCCGCCGATGCCGCCGTCTGCGCCCATGACGCGGCCGGAGACGAACTGCTCGTCCGGGCCGTTGAAGACCGCGAAGCCGTCCTCACCGCGCGCCTGAATGCCGGCATCCTTGAACATCTGGATGTCCTGCGTCGGCATCGAGGAGTTCTTGACCGCGACGACGTTGGGATTCTTGAGCATCTCGTTCAGCAGGGGCATCGTCAGAGCGGTACCGGCCAGCTGCGGGATGTTGTAGATGACGAACTCGGTGTTGGGCGCGGCGGCGCTCATGGCGTTCCAGTAGGCAGCGATGGAGTCGTTGGGCAGGTGGAAGTAGATCGGCGGGATGGACGCGATGGCGTCGACGCCGCACTTCTCGGCGTGGGCGGCCAGTTCGACGGAGTCCGCCGTGTTGTTGCAGGCAACATGGGCGATGACGGTGATCTTGCCCTTGGCCTCGCTCATGACGGCCTCCAGCACGGCCTTGCGCTCGTCAGGGTGCTGGTAGATGCACTCGCCGGAGGAACCGCCGACGTAGACGCCCTTGACGCCCTTGGCGATCAGGTGGCGGGTCAGTGCCTTGACGCCCTCGGTGGAGATGGAGCCGTCCGATGCATAGCAGGCGTAGAAGGCGGGGATGATGCCGCGGTATTTGTTGATGTCTTTCATAGGTGAGATCTCCTTTTTATAAAAAATGAAATTATTCTTTGACGGGTATGATTTTGAGAACCTTATATTCAGTATAACAATTTGAAGTTTGAAGTATAGTAGAAAAAATGTTCAAAAATAAAAATATACGTCTAAAAAATGCGCGTTTTGTTTGCTTTTTGGAAAAGACTCTGCTACAATGTGCGTAGAATCCATATGGCTTACGAAAGAGGTGAACGTCTATGAATGCCATCTATTCCGATTACTCCCCCATTTTCTTGTATGTTGACAAATACAGGTTTTCTAAGAACTGGGGGTATCCCGGCTCAACGGTTCCTTACTCGCTGATTCGCTATGTTATTTCCGGGAGAGCGGTCTTCTCTCTGGGGGATACATCGTATGATGTCGGGCCGGACGATGTCTTTTACATTCCGCAGGGAAGTGTATTGTCCTGCGCAGCCAAAGAGGAAATCGCGTTTATCAGTATCCGGTTTGTCGGCTCTGTCCAACTGGCAGACACAGATATGCTGTGCGCTTTGTGGAATGTTCCGTTCCTGCACAATTTTTCCGATATGCCGGAAATGTGGACCTACTTTGAGAGAGCCTACGCCAGCGCACTGACTAAAACCACCTTTAAATATTTGGAAATACGCGGTTACCTGAACTTGATTTGTGCACAGCTGGCTCGCGTTTCGCTGGATAACTTTGACAAGGATGAGACACTGGAAGAAGATCGCAAAAAGATGGAGGCGCGTTTTGATATTGAAAGCATCCGCCGCCGTGCCGTCAAATCCGCTACCCAGAAAAACGACCCGCGTATCACCATAATCCTAGACACCATCATCAGCCACCTAGAAAAAAACTATACAACCAAAGAGCTTTGCGATATGGCAGAAATCAGCGAGAGCACTCTGCGCCGTCTTTTTAAGGAACAGGCGGGGAAAACGCTGTATGAATTTATAAGGGAGACCAAGATGACCCACGCGGCCCGCAAATTGCTGGTGACCAACGAGCCGATATCTGCGATCGCCTACGAGTTGGGCTATGAAGCGCCAAGCTACTTTACCAAATGTTTTAAGGAAGTGTTCGGTGTGACACCGCAGGAGTACCGCCGAACTTCCCGGGAAGCATGACCTAAATTTGTAAGTTATGCACAAAGTTTGACCGAATATTTTTAAGTAGAAAAATAATACGCTCAAATTTTGAGCGTATTATTTTATTTTTACGCATTTTTTTGGCTGGTAAAGGAAAAGTGAAAACTGTATAATATAGGCACACGGTAAGTACAGAACTTACAAAAAAACGGAATCCTGACAGCATCTTTTTGCGCAAAAAGACAACCACCAAGAACACACAAGAACACACAAGAACACAACAAATTTGATCACAGGAGGTCAAACACATGAAAAAAGCACTTGCATCTCTGCTGGCCGCCGGTATGGCAGCGTCCCTGCTGGCCGGCTGCGGCGGCTCATCTTCAACGGCGGCCAGCACGGCCGACACCAGCACTGCTGCTTCCACGGAGGCTTCTTCCACGGCAGAGTCCGACGCGCCGCTGGAGGGCGAGATCACCTTCTGGCATTCCTTCACGCAGGGTGCCCGCATGGAGGCCGTCCAGAATGCCGCCGATAAGTTTATGGAAGCCAACCCCGGCGTTAAGATCAACATCGAGACCTACTCTTGGGGCGACTTCAACACCAAGTGGAATGCCGGCCTGACAACGGGCGACCTGCCCGATATGAGCACGGCTCAGGGTACCGGTGAAGTCGTTGAGATGCTGAACGCTGATGTCCTGACCCCGATAGATGATATGGTTGACGACATTGGCCGCGACCGCTTCTCTGCTAACGCGCTGGCCGATATGACCAGCGATGGCGCCACCTACGGTGTGCCGTATTACTCCCACGCACAGGTCATGTGGTACCGCACCGACCTGCTGGAAGCAGCCGGGCTGGAAGTCCCCAAGACTTGGGACGAGTTCTATGATGCCGCAGTGACCCTGACCAAAGACGGCCAGTATGGCGCAGCATTCTCCTGCAGCCCCAACGATCTGCTGAGCACCCGCTACCTGAACTATTACGTTGTCAGTGCCGGCAGCAGCCTGCTGAATGATGACCTGACCGCCAACCTGACCAGCAAGGAAGCCATCGACGGCATCAACTTCTGGCTGAAAGTCTACAAGAACTGCTCTCCCGCCGAGACCATCAACTACACGGTCAACGATCACGCTACGCTGTTCTATCAGGGCAAGACTGCCTTTGACTTCAACTCCGGCTTCATGATCGGCGGTGTGCAGAACAACACCCCGGAGATCGCCCAGTATGTCCGCTGCGCTCCGCTGCCCCGCATAACCGACAGCGACCCCATCTACAGCGCCGAAGCCTCCCACATTCCTCTGGTCGTCTGGAAGAACGCCAAGCACCCCGAAATCTGCAAGGCCTTTATCGAGTACCTGTATGATACGGACAACTACGTTGAATTCATTCACTCCGTCCCCGTTGGCATGCTGCCCGCTCTGAAGGACATCGCCACCAACTCCGATTACCTGAACGATGACACCATCAAGGAATACTCCGACTGCGTGGATGTAATCCAGACTGCCGTTGATGAAGGCCATGCCATCGGCTTTGAGCACGGCCCCAGCGCACAGGCCAGCTACCTGACCTCTCAGGGTGTTATCGAGGAAATGTTCCAAGATATCATTACCAACGGCACTGATGTGGAAACGGCTGCCAAAGCTGCGGAGGATAAACTCAACGACATCTTTGATACGATGATCAGCTGATAGCTTCACGTTAGGCGGGGAGGACCCACCCTCCCCGCTTTCTTTGTGGCAAAAATGACCGGGAGGATACTATATTGAAAGAAATTACGCGCACTCCACAATCCAGACCGGCGAAAAAGGACCGTAACCTTACGCGCTGGCTGTTTGTGGCCCCTGCTATGCTGGTTGTTCTCTGTCTGCTGGTATACCCGCTGTGCTCGACCTTGCTGTACAGCTTTACCAACAAGACCTTGATAAAGTCAACATACGCACTCAAAGGGATCGACAACTACATAAAAATCTTTACGGATCCTGCATTCGGCAAGGCGTTCTTAACGACGCTGGTCTGGACTTTCTTCAGCCTCACCGGTCAGATCCTGATCGGTTTCTCTGCCGCACTGGCTCTGAACCGCATCCGCAATCCCATAGCACGCCCCATCTACCGCATCTGTATGATCATCCCTTGGGCGTTTCCCTCCATTGCTATCGCACTGGTATGGAAATGGATGCTCAACGGCATTCAGGGTTATATCCCCACTATGCTGATGAAGCTGGGCTTGTCCGATGGGATGCTGCAATTCCTGAGCGACCCTAAACTGGTGCTGCCCACGCTGGTGTTCATTAACATCTGGTTCGGTGCCCCCATGATCATGGTCAATGTCTACGCTGCTTTGCAGACCGTGCCGCAGGATCAGTACGAAGCCGCCCTGATCGATGGTGCAAGTTCCTGGCAGTCCTTTATCCACATTACCGTACCGCACATCAAAGTCGTTGTCGGCCTGCTGGTCGTGCTGCGCACCATCTGGGTGTTCAACAACTTCGATATCATTTTCATGACCACTGCCGGTGGTCCGGCCAGTATGACAACCACGATGCCGTTGTACATCTATGACCTTGGCTGGACGAACAAACTTGTTGGCCGCGCATCTGCAGCATCGATCATTCTGCTTGCATTCCTTATTGCGGTTTGCCTTATCTATTTTGCAGTTATCACACATTGGGAAAAGGAGGATCAGGCATGAAAAAAGGAAGACGCTTCGGCGATATAGTTTCCAATGTCTATTTGATCCTTCTGTCAATCGTGGCTGTGTTCCCACTGCTGTGGCTGCTGGTTTCTGCCTTTAAAAGCAGCAGCGAGATGCTGAACAACCCCACAAAGATCTGGCCTATCCAATGGACACTGGCAAATTTTAAAACGGTCCTGTTCACCCTGAAATTCACCGTCAATATTCGCAACAGCCTTATCATTGCAGGCAGCACCACGGTGGTAGCCATCATCATTTCCTCGCTGGCAGCCTACGGTGTAGTCCGTTTCTTCCCAAAGCTGGGCAATGTAATGACCAAGATCTTGGTCACTACCTATATGTTCCCCTCCATCATGCTGGTCATCCCGTATGCCATGGTCATGGCCAAGCTGAACCTGACCAATACCCGTATCGGCCTGATGCTGGTTTACCTTTCATTCAGCGTTCCTTACGCCGTGTGGATGCTGGTCGGCTTCTTCAAGACTGTACCCATCGGTATTGAGGAAGCAGCCCGCATTGATGGCGCCAACAAGCTGCAGGTCTTTGTCCGGATCGTGCTGCCGCTGGTTTCTCCCGGCATCGTTGCCACTGCGATCTATGTTTTTATCAATGCATGGAATGAATACCTCTACTCCATGATTTTGATGAGCAGCTCCGACAAAACTACGATCTCAGTTGCCGTTAAGACCTTGGAGGGTGCCGATATCCTGAACTGGGGCGCCCTGATGGCTGCCTGCGCTATCGTGGTCGTTCCCTCCATCATCTTCTTCTGCTTTATCCAAAATAAGATGGCCGGCGGCCTGTCCGACGGCGCTGTCAAGTAAAAACAACACAAGTATAAAAGGAGTTTTACAGTATGAAAACCGTAGGTTATGCAATCGTAGGTACAGGCTACTTTGGCGCTGAACTGGGTCGTATCATGAAAACTAAAGAGGGGGCAAAGATCGTTGCCGTCTATGATCCCGAAAACGGCGCTGCCATCGCCGCCGAACTTGGCTGCGACAATGAGTCCAGTCTGGAAAGCACCTGCGCCCGTCCGGATGTGGACGCCGTTATCGTGGCAACCCCCAACTATCTGCACAAGGAACCGGTGCTGGAAGCTGCCCGCAACCATAAGAACGTTTTCTGCGAGAAGCCCATTGCCCTTTCTTATGCAGACTGCGATGAGATGGTCAACACCAGCAAGGAAAATAATGTGGTCTTTATGGCCGGTCACGTCATGAACTTCTTCCACGGCGTCCGTCTTGCCAAAAAGTTCATTCAGGAAGGCCGCATCGGCAAGGTGCTGTATGCCCACTCCGCCCGTAACGGCTGGGAGGAGCCGCAGCCCTCTATCAGCTGGAAGAAGATCCGCTCCAAGTCCGGCGGCCATCTGTATCACCACATCCATGAACTGGACTGCATCCAGTTCATCATGGGACCCGCAACTCGTGTTACCATGACCGGCGGCAATGTTGCCCACTCCGGCCCTGAGTTTGGCGATGAGGACGATATGCTGTTCCTGAATCTGGAGTTCGGCAACAACACCTACGCCATCGTCGAGTATGGTTCTGCCTTCCACTGGCCTGAGCATTACGTCCTGATTCAGGGCACCAAGGGCGCCATTCGCATCGATATGTGCAATGTCGGCATGACGGTCAAGCTGGCCGATGGTACCGAAGAGCATTACTGCGTCCACGCGAACAAGGAAATCGATGATGACCGTACCCGCATCTACCACAGCACCGAGATGGATGGCGCTATCCAGTACGGCCATCCCGGCAAAAAGCCGCCGATGTGGCTGAACAGCATCATGAACGCAGAGATGGAGTTCTTCAATGGTGTGATGCACGGTGATCCCATCCCGGATGAGTTCAAGCCGCTGATGACCGGTGAAGCTGCCCGTGCAGCTATCGCCACCGCAGACGCAGCTACCCTTTCTCTGCGCGAGAACCGCAAGGTCAGCGTTGAAGAAGTTATGAAATAAGTTTCGCAGTTCTCCTTCTCGTAAAACTTTCCTGTAAAAAGAAAACAGAGTCACTGCCGACTGCAGAGAGCCGACAGTGACTCTGTTTTTTGTGCTTCGGATTTTAATTTAGTCTATGCAACGACCAATATAACATAAAGTTCTACAGAGCACACATGGACGAATCTGCTTATTGAATCTTAGACTTTCTTGCGAAAACAGTACATGCCGTAATGGGATGATTCAAGAATCCCGGCGGCAGTCAGCTCCCGAATTACAAGATTGGCGCGACTGTTTTTGACATGGAATACATCCGCAACATGACTCGTGCGAAATTCATATTCATACCCATAGCGCTGGAACAATTCCAGAACCTTTTCCTTTGTAGATGACTGCATCCGCAACTTGGATAGGTCGCGCTCCAGCTTTTCAATAGGAGTAGAAAATGCGGAGGTTTCCACATTTTGCGGAGAAGTTTCCACGTTTTGAGCGGTAGTTTCCATGTTTTGTGTGGAGGTTTCCACGTTTTCGGATTCCATAGATAGCTGCGCAGGTGCTGCCACGCTTCGATTGGGCAGCGTCACAAGGAAGAACGTGCTGTCAGAGTAGAAAACAGGTTTTTGCGCACACTCGGCGTAGGAGGTCATAATGCGGTCAATGCCGCTGCCGCGCCGCTCCATGTAGTGCAGGCGGGAGAACACATCCGAAATCACCTGATTGCGCCGCATGGAAGGAATGTGCCGCAGGTCCATGTCTTGGATGCGGCGTCCATTGGCCATGCCGCCTGGTGAGGAAATCTCCATACGGTCATCGAACATTTCGATGTGTATTTCCGAGCCAAGCACCTGATAATCGCGGTGAATCAGCGCATTCACCAGTACCTCGCGGACAGCCTTGTAGGGGTAGTCACTGCGTTCTTCGCGGGTCATGCCGCGGATGCTCCACGGATTTTTGCTGTTGTTGCGGATGAAGTCCTCCGCGTTTTGCAGCAGAGAAATTAGGCTGGCACCCTGATATTCCTTGTCGTCCAGTGCATCAGCATCGATGTTGCCCTTGTGCGTACCTTTCCAGCGGGTACAAAAAATACGCGACTGCGGCAGCACGCCTTGGTCGCATAACAGCAGGCCGCCGTTTGTGACTTGACCGTCCTCGGTGACAAGGGTGGTAGAAAACAAATCCTTGTCGGGGTGGAAATCTTCTTTAAGAGCGTTCTTGAAGGTAGCAGCCAACAGCGTAAAGCTGACATCTCCCATGTGATAAGGCGACGGTAGGGCATCGAAGGTCTTATTCATGCCCTTCAAAATCAAGGCGCTTAACTGCTGACGGGAGACTTCCTCCGACTGATCACCATTGCGGATGTAAGCGACGCAGACACCCTCGAAACGGTAATAATACGGATAGGCAGGGCCGTTTTGAATTTCTAAGTCGATGCAGATTTTATCGTCTTCGGCAAAGGCGTGAAGCTGATACCGGGGCGTCGGGTCGATGCGCGCCTTGATTAGCTCCGTGATTTTGCTGATGACTTCCTGCGGATTATCTAAACCGCATACTTCACGCGGATTATCGCGGACACCAAACACGATATGCCCGCCAAAGCTGTTGGCAAATGCAGAAATGGATTTCAGCCAACTGCGCGGTTTCTTTGTTTCCAGCGCCTCTTTGTAGTCAACGGAGGACCCCTCCAAGAGTAAGTCATTCAGATTCACGGTATCACCTGCCGATATGATTTTGTTGTGGAGCCGATGTTTGTCAGTGATTAAATTATACTACGCCCAAAGCATCAAGGCAATCGTAAGTTGTACTCTCTGGTGTTAAGTTGTACGAATCGCAGCAAAACCACAGTGGGAAAAATCCTACTTTTTGTGTTTTACGGATAGGATACGATAGTATCTTAGTATTTTATTTAGTACTTATTTGTGTTGGATTTTCCTGTACAGGGAAATCCAGTCTAGGTAAAATGTCTTTGTGGTAAAAAAATCCCCGGAAAGCGGGAAATTTAGGGCGGTATTTGGCTGGACGGCTACCGCGCCGATAGAATGCGAACGCGCCCAAACAGTGGCGTTTCTCGCGGCGACAGGGGCGGTGTGCGGGGAGGCTATTGAGCAGTGCTGGTGCGAATCGGTCTCGCTGATTCGCATCCAGGGGGAAAAATATGTTGGCAATGCATAGCACTATTTTATACATGTGGGGAAAAATCTATTGCGAACCTTGGTACGCAACATCAAAAAGCAAAAAATTAACAGTATAATGAATAAGCACTAGACCTCTCGTGCCACGGAGATTGAGGGCTCGTGTCCAGCTTTCGTAATCAAAAATAAAACAGAGACTCGTTTAGGACGCCTGTCTTATTTCTACATGATTGAACAATATACTTTCAAAATGAGAGCATAGTATGGCATTGACAAAAATGAATCAAAAATCAAATTGATCAAAAATAAGAATCAAAATCATTGACTTTTGATTCTTATTCTGATATACTGAATACATAGGAGGGATGTTATGGAGGCTTTTGAGGCTAGGTGCCTACCACTTCGCAAGGAAGATTTGGATCCTCCTGTTTACATGGAAGCTTTAATCGACGCAACGGCGCGATTGGAGGTTTACAAAACCAAGCTTGCAAGCAGTAAGCTTGATCAAAACTGGTTTCTCCCCACTCTGCAGCAGAGAGAGGCGTGGGCATCTTCGTTGATGGAGGGAACGCAGGCCACGCTTGACGGTGTGCTGGTTGATCAGGTTAATCCTAGCGAGAAAGATAAGAACATGTCAGAGGTACGCAACTATGTTCGAGCTGCCGAAGAAGGATATCTCTATCTTAAAAGGCATCCCTTTTCTGTGGATTTCATTAAGCGTCTTCACCAAATACTTATGAGTGGTAATGTTCGCAGAAACAAATCGACAATTCCGGGGGAGATTAGGACAGAGCAAAACTACCTCGGTCGAGGCAAGCTGATATCTTATGTGCCACCATTGGCGCAAAATGTAGATGGTCTGTTGGAAAACTTTGTTGAGTACTTTAACAACGCCGAAGACACTGTTCGTCCGTTAGTTCGAGCTGCCATCATGCATGCTCAATTCGAAACAATCCATCCCTTTATGGATGGAAATGGACGCGTTGGACGAATCTTGATTCCGCTATTCCTCTACAAGCATAACCAGATTTCTCTTCCCTGTTTCTTTATTAGTGAAGCATTGGAACGAGATAAGTTTAAGTACTATAACTTGTTGAACGGAATTCGGAACAAAAACGACTGGAGTTCGTGGATAGACTTTTTCTTAAAAGCAGTTGACCAGCAATGTAGTAAGTATATCGAAATGGTTGATCGAATCAATGAGCTTTATGAGAATGATTTGGAACAAGCCAAGAAAATCATCAAGAGCAATAAAGTTGTTGATCTGATAAATCTCCTATATAAGTACCCGGTTATTAACGCTAGTACGGTTACAGCTCTTACAAGCATACCCTCTGCAACAGCTACTCGTTATTTAAACGCGCTGGTCGAGAGTAAGATCCTGTATCCTAATGACATGGTCAGGAATCGGACGTTCTATTACTATAATCTACTGGACATTATCCGCTAAAGGCAAACACTTTGTACTTTGAAAATAAAGGAGAAAAAAGAAAAGGATGCCAAGAAGTCACGGCATCCCTCGGTTGACAAAAGTGCATACAATCTGCACCCTAGTCTAGGTGACACTGCTATTGTAGCAGATTTGGTGACTATGTGCAAGAGGTAATGAGATATACAAATCGTACTCTAAAATGAGATTTGTCGACAGAAAGGTAATTACGAGCTCTTTCTCTTTTATTATGATAAATTCTTTATTTTGAGGAGAATACGAACATGAAAATCAAGTATACCTACTATATCTGTCGTTGCGGAAGACGAGTTATTCCGCTGACCAACCCCTGCAAATGCCCGCACTGCGGTCGCATTACCCGCCTTAGATAAGGAGGTACCTGTATGACTTCAATGATTATCGAGTATGATCTCCGCTCTCCGGGGCGGAACTATGATGAGCTCTATAAGGAAATTAGGTCTTATGACGTATGGGCACGTATCACCGAATCCACATGGTTTATTAAAACAGGTGAGAGTTGCGCACAGGTGCGTGATAAACTGCTTGCGCATATGGATGACAATGACCGCATCTTTGTTGCTACCCTCACCGGAACAGCGGCCTGGCGCGATGTCCTTTGCGAGAGCGAATATCTTAAGAAAAATCTGTAAGAAACATGTGAATTGTCAAAATCCAACATGCTACACCACACCCCAATGAGGGTTGGTAGGTAAAAACGAAGACAGTCTTCAAGCAACTGTTCGTACTTTCACGCAGAAAGAAGAAATCGGAATTACCTGTGGGATTCCCCGAAACAAGGGTAAAAATTGTATGTTGGTTCGTGTGACTTTTCCTGCGTGAGAACCTAGTAAGGTCAGTTGTCTCAATTTCTCAATGAGACCAAAGCTGCGCATTTATTTGAGCGGTGCGTGTGAGAATCCGTCTCACAGATTTGCCCCCAAAACTGCCCCCAAAAAGGTTTGGGACGGGTCAGCACCATGCAGCACTCTTTTGTACACATGGGACAAAACCCGTTCTGAGCCTTGGTACACAATACCACCAAACCCAACAAAACATCACTGTAACGCACGATTTTTAGATTTCTCATAACCCGGAGGTCGCAGGTTCAAGTCCTGTCCCCGCAACCAACAAAAGTGTGTTGAAACGATAAGTTTCAACGCACTTTTTCTTTTTCTGGGGAAAAAGTGGTCACTTTGACCCCAAAACGAAAAAAAAACAACTGCGCCCCGGCCGCTGAAATTTTCAACAGCTGGGGCGCTTTTTGTGGATAAATCTTGTGCAGCTGGCAGGTAAATATAGGTGCGGTGTGGCTACCCTACCCTGCTTTCACCAGTACCAACACACTGTTGTCCGGTACGACAATCTGTTCCTGTCTGGTGGGAATCGGCGGGTACTTGTACTGGTGCAGGGCCTTTTGAATCTGCTGCTTGACCTCTAACAAGGCAGCATCCAGCGTGGGGGTGTGAATTTCGATTTTGGGAAAATCCGGGGTGTGGGCAGTACAGCCGTTCACTGTGATTGTACAAAGCACCGGGTAAGGCTGATTCTCTACCGAAATACTGTATTGCACCCCGAACATATCATCCATCTTATTCATTTCGTTCCGCTTGTGTTCGTCCATGCTGTGGACGTAGGTATCCATAGTAAAGGCTACCGAGTAGTGTCCCAGAATTGCCGACAGCGTTTTATAGTCCATACCACGCTCCAGTGCGCGGGTGGCGAAGGTGTGGCGCAAAGCGTGGAAGGTAAAGTGGCCAACGTCGGCATCTTTCAGCATACGGTCATAGTAGTCCTTCGTAGGGCTTTTCACTTGCGAGAACCCTGCGATGTAGGTATCTGCATTTCTCAATAGAACCAAAGCTGCTTCGATGTACAGGTGGCAGCCATGCGGGTAATTTCACGAGTCGCAGAGTTTTCATCGAGCGTTGCTTCCGGATAAAAAAGTTTATCCGCAGAAATACCAAGGCATCGAACAATTTGGTAGCAGGTTTTTAAGCTGGGGGTTCGTTCACCTCGTTCGATAGCAACAACATAGCGTTCGCTTTTTCGTATGCGCTCTGCAAGGTCCTCTCTTGTAAGACCTTTATCATTGCGAGCGTGTTCAATAGCTATAAGGCAACACCGCATAATTCCCGCCTTACGGCTTAAGCACCGCTCCGGCGGATCTCCGCGCCAAGAGCCGCCGCAAGCGGCGGTTGCGCTCCGAAGCGCCTCGCTGCGGCTCGGTGTGCGGCACGGCATCTGCGTTGCCAAAATGCTCGATAATGTCGGGTTGCGGTACCCGCATCGTGCTTCGGGGACAAAAGCCCCTCGCACTCTGCGACCGCTGCCCCTGCTTCGGTTCGCTGTATCCGCCACCGGCGGCGCTCACCTTTGCAGCACAAAGTATTATCTGCGCTTTTGGCTTAGCATCTGCCGCACCTCGCTCGCCGTATCGGCACTTAGAATTATGCGGTATTGCCATAAATCAAAAATACGGCATTACCCCTTGCCCCCGCGCAGCGCCTCAAGTTCGCTGCGGGTGTCGATGTCCCGCAGCTCGGCGGCGGGGGTGGGCAGCAGGCGGATCGCCTGCGGGTAGGCGCGCAGCACGGCGCTACCGCCGCTGCCCTCCGGCAGGTGAAGGAGGGCAGCAAAATAATCCCGACCGAACAGCACAGGGCTGCCCGGTGTGCCGTCGGGTGCGGCCGGCCGCCGGATCGTGTCCGGCGCGGCACCGATCGCCAGCGCCTCCAGCGTCTGGCGGGTTAGGCAGGGCTGGTCCCCCAGCAGAAACACACACCCCTGCAGGCCGGGCTGCTGCGTCAGCAGCGCGGTCAGGCCAAGGCGCACCGTATCGCTGCGGCGTGGCTCGGTATGGCGCAGCACGGGGAAACCTTCTGCGCGGCAGAGGGCCTCGACCTCGGCTGAGCGGGTCACGGCAATGCGCCCGGCAAACACCGGCGCGGCGGCCAGCGCCAGCGCATGGACGGCCAGCGGCCGACCGTTCAACTCGGCCATCAGCTTGTTGCCGCCGAACCGCCGCCCCAGCCCCGAGGCCATGACGATGCAGCCCAGCGGCGGCACAGGGCAGTCCAGATCGTACACAAAGGCGTCCGGGTCGGCGCAGAGCGTGCGCAGGAACGGGGTGTCCTGCTTGCGGACGACCGCGAGAACGCGGCAGACTTTCAACATATCCAGCACGCTTTGTTGAAAATCCGCGCAGCCGCTCTCCAGATAGCCAAGCTCGTCCAGCACGGCCCAGCCGCCGGCTGCCGCCATCCGCTGCAGGGCGGGCAGTCCCACGGCGGCAAAGCCGGCCGGTACGGGGCGCATCCGGTTTTCACCGGGGGGCAGGGCGGCATCAAACCGGCCGATGACTGCCGTCACCCCGGCGGCATCGCGCATCTCGACCCATCTGCCCGGGACGGCGGTGGTGAGAAGCATCGGGGCATCAGGGCAAAGAGAGGACATAAGTGCGCGCAGCAGCGTTGTTTTGCCGCTGCCGCGCCCGCCGGTCAGCAACAGATGGCGCTTACCGCTGGCCAGGAAAGAACGCAGAATAGAGCTCGCGGCTGGTCTGTACACAGGCATCACGGTAGGCCTCATACCTTTCTAAAAATTGGCGGGCCTCGGCGGTCAGGGTGCTGCCGCCGCCGCCCCGCCCGCCGATGGTCTTGCAGGTCAGGGCAAAGCCCAGTTCTTTTTCGGCGTGCTGCACAAGTCGCAGCGCCTTGGAGTAGGAAAGCCCCATCCGCGCCGCTGCGCTGCGCAGCGAGCCGGTCTCCTCGATCAGATGGAGCAGGCGGCAGGGCCCCTCGCCAAAAAAACGCTCGCCTGCGTCATCGCAGAGCATCACGCGCAAAGCAGGTTTCATGGTATCACCTCACAGCGGCAGCAGGGCCAGACGGCGTCGGCCCCGGCAGTCGGTAACGGGCAGCAGCTCCAGCGGGCCGTACACGGCGGCAAGGGCTGCTTGTAGCACGGCAGGTGGGTCGGTTCTGGGGTGCAGCACCGCCGCGACCCCGCCGCCCTGCAATACCACCAGTATATCACAGCTGTCCAGCGCCAGCGCGGGGTCGTGCAGGCAGACCAGCGCGGTCTTGCCGCCGGTGTGGACCAGCTGCGCCAGCAGCACGGTCATCCGGCTGCGGTTCGCAAGGTCAAGCGCACTGTCCGGCTCGTCCAGCAAAAGCAGCGGCGCATCCTCGGCAATTGTGCGCGCCAGAATACAGAGCTGCTTCTCGCCGCCGCTCAGCGTCAGGTAGTCCTGCCCGGCCTTGTTGGCCAGACCTACGGTGCGCAGGGCCTCGTCCGCAGCGGCGCGCATGGCGGTGGTGGGGCTTTGCAGGACCCCCAGCCGCGGGTTGAAGCCCATAAGCACGACCTCCCGCGCCGAGAGCGAGACCGAGATGCCGCTCTGCTGCGGGATATAGCTGACGGTCTGCGCAAGCCTGCGGGTGGACAGACTCTCCAGCGGGACGCCGTCCAGAAGGCACTGCCCGGTGTGGGGCAGCAGCCCGGCGGCCGCCTTGAGCAGCGTGGTCTTGCCGCTGCCGTTTACCCCCAGCAGCCCGATCAGCTGCCCGGACACCGGGACAGAAAAGCTGACCCCTTGCAGCACGGCCGCTGTGCCGTACCGTACGGTGAGGTCCTGCACGCAAAGCCCCACGGGCGGGGGCGTGGTTTGTGGCATCATGACGCATCCCTCCCCGGCCGCAGGATCAGATAAAGCAGAAACGGCACGCCCAGCAGCGAGGTAAAGATGCTGACCGGCAGCTCGGTGGAGGCTGCCGTCTTGGCCAGCGTGTCGGCTGCCAGCAGCAGGACGCTGCCCAGCAGCCCGCTCAGCAGGCAGGCCGAGCGCCGGTTGTGCCCCGCCAGCAACCGGGCGCTGTGGGGGGCCAGCAGCCCGACAAAGCTGATAAGCCCTGTCACGCTGACAACGGCAGCGACCGTCATGGTGGCAAGCATCATCAGCAGCAGGCGCATCGCGCCCACCCGCACGCCGAGCAGCCGGGCCTCGCCCTCCTCGATCGAGAGCAGCAGCACCTGCCGGTGCAGCGCAAAGATCGCTGCGCAGCAGACCAGCACGACCGGCACCGGGAACCACACCCGGCTGCGGGTCACGGCGGCCAGACTGCCCATGATCCAATACTCGATGCTGGCCAGCTCCTTCTCGGGGTCGGCGGTCAGCTTGAGCAGCATCAGCAGCGTCTGGGCCAGCGCGTGGACGGCGATGCCCGCCAGCACCAGCGACATTTTGCTGCGCCCCGGCGCGGCAGCGGCCAGCCCCAGCGAGAGGAACACCGCCGCCAGCCCGCCCGCAAAGGCACAGACCGTGGTGGACAGCGCCCCTGACGAAACGAACAGGATGGCGAACGCCGCGCCGACACTGGCCCCCGAGGAAACGCCGATGATGTCGGGGCTTGCCAGCGGGTTGCGGAATACGGTCTGGTAGACAAAGCCGGCCGCCCCCAGTCCAAAGCCGCCGATCAGAGCCATAACGGCGCGGGGCAGCCGCAGCACGGTGAAGGTGCGCACCGCCATGGCATCGCCGGCCAGCAGCGCCGCTGGTGTTATGGGGTAGCGGCCCAGTGCAAGGGCCGCACCAAAAGTCATAAAAACGCAGAGCGCTGCGCCCAGAAGGCACAGCGCCGTGCGCTTGCGGTTATTCATAGGAGGCAGGGGTGAAGCCGTAGTAGGCCGTGTAGAAGGCATCGGCGCAGTCATGGTAGAACTGCTCACTCACCTGCTCGGGGTGCAGCACGCTGCCCAGATAGACGCTGCCCAGGAAGCTGCCGGGCACGGGGGAGTCCACAGCCTCGATGGCGTGGGGCAGTTGGTAGACATGGCCCTCCCTGACGGCGGTGCAGTCGGCCAGTGCGGCATCGTTCAGGACGGAATCGACATCATAGTCGGCATCGGACGCCAGAATGATGTAGTCGGGGTCCCAGTCCAGCACCTGCTCATAGGAGACCTCGGCCCAGTAGGTGTCCTCAACACTGGCGGCAGCGTTGAGACCGCCGGCGTTCTCGATCATATAGTTCTGGTACATGGCGGGGCCGGCGGTCTGCAGCACAGAGCTGTTGCCGGCCATGTAGACGGTGGGGGCCTCGGCATCGCCGATGGCCTCGTGCAGGCTGAGCAGGTTGTCCTCGATCGCGGACTTCAGCTCCTCACCGCGGGCAACGGTGTTGGTGGCCTGTGCCAGCAGGTCGATGGCACCGTACAGCTTGTCCTGATCCTCCGGCTTGACGGCCAGCACGGTCAGGCCCAGCTCCTCCATCTGGGGGATGGAATCCTTCAGCTTGGCGGGCACGATGACAAGGTCGGGGGTCAGCGCGGCGCAGCCCTCAAGGTCAAACTCCTTGGCGGTGCCGATGCTGGGCAGGCTCTGCAGCTCAGGTGCGGAGAGGCTGTAGATCGTGCGCTTGTCGGCCTTGGCCTCAACGCCGACCAGCTCGTCCTGCACGCCGAGGGCGATGAGCAGGCTGGTGGAGATGTAGTAGCCGCTGGCCAGCGTCTTGGGCTCGGTCTCGATGGTGACCTCGCGGCCCAGCTGGTCGGTGACGGTCAGCGGGTAGGTGACGGCGGTCTCGGCGGCAGCGGGTTCAACGGCAGCCTCCTCGGGGCTGGCGGTGACCTCGGGTGCAACGGCGGAGGCGACGGCCTCGCTGCTTACGGCGGCGGTGCTGCCGCAGGCGGTCAGCGCCATGGCGGCGGCCAGCAGCAGAGCGGTCATTTTGGTCATTTTCATGGATCTTCTTCCCTCATACAATAAAAAATATCGTTGTATTTTTAAAACAACAACGGTATTGTACCAGATTTTATGGTAGAATAAAAGTACCTATCCACGAAAAGTATGATTTTTTCGCCCAAAATAGAAAAAAACGGAGATTGACCCATGATGACGATACGCGAATATGCCCGCCCCGCCACGCTGGAGGAGGCATGGCAGCTGAACCAGAAAAAGCCCAACCGCGTGCTGGGCGGTATGCTCTGGCTCAAGATGGAAAAGATCAATGTCGGCACGGCCATCGACCTGTCGGCCTTGGGGCTGGATACGATCGAGGAGACTGACACCGAGATCATCATCGGCGCTATGGCAACGCTGCGCGATCTGGAAACGAACGCCGCCCTGAATGCCTACACCGCGGGGGCTGTGCGGGAGGCTGTGCGCCACATTGTCGGCGTGCAGTTCCGCAACTGCGCCACGGTGGGCGGCAGCATCTATGGCCGGTTCGGCTTTTCCGATGTGCTGACGCTGTTTTTGGCGCTGGACTGCGAGGTCGAGCTGTACAGGGCGGGCCGGATGCCGCTGGCGCAGTTTGCCGCGATGCCCTATGACCGCGATATTTTGACCCACATCTGCCTGCGCAAGACGCCGGGGCTGAGGGTACAGTACCAGTCGGTGCGCGCGACCCAGACCGATTTCCCGATCCTGACCTGTGCGGCCGCCCGCACGGCGCAGGGGCAGTACCGCTTTGCCATCGGCGCGCGCCCGATGAAGGCCGTGCTTGTCACGCCGGACTGCGACCCGGCGCAGCTGCCCGCCACCGTGCAGGCAGCCGTCAAGACCGGCAGCAACCTGCGCGGCAGTGCCGAGTACCGCACCCACCTGATCGGTGTGCTGGTCCGGCGTGCCGTGGCCGCGCTGGAAAATTGACGGAGGTATACCATGCAGATCACATTTATCTTAAATCATAAAAAAGTCACCGCCGAAATCGCGGCTGACACCGTGCTGCTGGACCTTGTGCGCAGCCTCGGCTGCAAGAGCGTCAAGCGCGGCTGCGAGACCGCCAACTGCGGCCTTTGCACGGTCTTTCTCGATGAAAAGCCGGTGCTGTCCTGCTCGGTGCTGGCGGCGCGGGTCAACGGCCGCAGCGTCACCACGCTGGAGGGGCTGCAGGAGGAGGCTGCCGAGTTCGGCGCCTTTATCGCCGATCAGGGTGCGGAGCAGTGCGGCTTCTGCAACCCGGGTTTTATTATGAATGCGCTGGCGCTTTTCCGGGAAAACCCCGACCCCGGCGAGGATGAAATCAAGGAGTATCTGGCCGGCAACCTCTGCCGCTGCTCCGGCTATGAGGGCCAGCTGCGGGGCATTTTGAACTTTTTAGCGTGGAAAAAGGGGAAGGAGGCTGCCCAATGAAAACCGTGAACCAATCCATGCGCAAAAAGGACGCCATGCAGCTTGTGACCGGCCAGCCCGTCTACATGGATGATGTCATCCCGCAGGACTGCCTGATCGTAAAGCTGCTGCGCTCCCCCCATGCCAACGCTATCGTGCAGGAAATCGACACGAGCCGTGCCCTGCTGGTGCCGGGCATCGAGGCGATCTACACATGGAAGGATGTGGACCAGCAGGGCCGCCGCTACACCCAGGCGGGCCAGACCTACCCTGAGCCGAGCCCCTACGACCGACTTGTCATCGACCGCCATGTCCGCTTTGCGGGGGATGTTGTCGCAATTTTGGCCGGCAAGGATGAAAAATGCGTCGATAAGGCGATGAAGCTCATCAAGGTCAGGTATGAGGTCCTACCCGCCGTGCTGGACTACCACACGGCGCTGGACAACCCCGTCCTTGTCCACCCGGAGGAAAACTGGGAGTCGCTGGCACCGGTCGGGGCCGACAACAAGCGCAACCTCTGCGCCCACGATGAGACCGGGGCGGGCGATATTGAGGCGGTGCTGGCGGGGTGTGATGTCGTCATCGACCATACATACCACACCCGCGCCTGCCAGCAGGCCATGATGGAGACCTTCCGCACCTACTGCAGCATAGATGCCTACGGGCGGCTGAATGTCCTCAGCTCGACCCAGATCGTTTTCCACTGCCGTCGGATTCTGGCCAATGCACTGCACATTCCCAAGTCGATGATCCGGGTGGCCAAGCCCCGCATCGGCGGCGGCTTCGGCGCCAAGCAGACCTCGGTCTGCGAGGTCTACCCCGCCTTTGTGACATGGAAAACCAAAAAGCCCAGCAAGATCATCTTCAGCCGGTACGAGAGCCAGATCGCCTCCACCCCGCGCCATGAGATGGAGCTGCATGTCCGCCTTGGTGCGACAAAGGACGGCATCGTCAGGGGCATCGACCTCTACACCCTGTCCAACACCGGTGCTTACGGCGAGCATGGGCCTACAACGGTGGGCCTGTCCGGCCACAAATCCATCCCGCTCTACGGCAAGGCCGAGGCATTCCGCTTTGTCAGCGATGTCGTCTACACGAACCACATGTCCTCGGGCGCTTACCGCGGCTACGGTGCGACCCAGGGCCTGTTTGCGGTGGAGTCCGCCGTCAATGAGCTGGCCGACAAGCTGGGCATCGACCCGTTTGTGATCCGCCAGCGCAACATCGTCCATGAGGGCGATGTGATGCCCGCCTACTACGGGCAGGTCAACACCAGCTGCGCGCTGGACCGCTGCCTGCAGGCCGTGCATGACAACATCGGCTGGGACGAAAAATACCCCGTGCGCGACATGGGTAACGGCAAGGTGCGCGCCGTGGGCATGGGCATGGCGATGCAGGGCTCCGGCATTACGAGTGTGGATGTGGGCAGCGCCAGCCTGAAGATCAACGATGACGGATTCTATACCCTCTCGATCGGTGCGGCCGACATGGGCACCGGCTGCGACACGATTCTGGCGCAGATTGCCGCCGAGGTGCTGGAGTGCCCGCTCGACAATGTGACGGTCCTCGGCGCGGACACCGATTCCTCGCCCTACGATTCCGGCTCCTACGCATCCAGCACGACCTATGTCACCGGCAAGGCGGTTGAGCAGTGCGCCGAGCAGCTTAAGCAGAAGATCTGTCAGGTCGGCGCGGGGCTGCTGGGCCTTGACGAGCGTGCGGTCGTCTTTGCGGGCGATGCCGTGACAAGCGAGGACGGCACGCAGTGCGCCACGCTGGCGCAGATCGCCGCAGCCTCCCAGTGCGGCAGCAATACGGCGCTGGAGGCAGTTGTGACCCACAGCTCGGAAATCTCGCCCCCGCCGTTCATGGTGGGCGCGGCCGAGGTCGAGGTCGATCTGGAAACCGGCGAGGCGCAGGTCATCCGCTATGAGGCGGCCGTTGACTGCGGCACACCGGTCAACCCGAACCTTGCGCGGGTGCAGGCCGAGGGTGGCATCCTGCAGGGCATCGGTATGGCGCTGACCGAGAATGTCACCTACGATGACCGCGGCATGCCGCAGGAAAACTCGCTGATGCAGTACAAGATCCCGGCGCGCAACGACATCGGGCATATCCATGTCGTATTTGAGAGCAGCTACGAGGGCACCGGCCCCTTCGGTGCCAAGAGCATCGGCGAGGTGGTCATCAACACCCCACTGCCCGCTGTGGCCGATGCGATCTACCACGCCACCCACAAGCGGTTCTATGAGCTGCCCATCACCCGCGAGCAGATCGCGCTGGCCGGGCAGTAAAAGGCAGGGAACGGCGAAAAAGACCCTCTGCGGGGGATAAAAAATTGCAAGCCAGCAGATCGCCAGCTTGCAATTTTTTTTCAGGCTGCAAAAAAACTCTTGTAGGGGCGAGCATTGCTCGTCCGTGCCCGTTTGTCTGTGAAAAACCTTCCCGGAAAACGCGCTGCTGCGCCAAGCCGGCGGGCGGCCAATGGCCGCCCCTACACATTCAACAGGCCAGAAATGTGATTTTTTGGAGGAAAGGGATCCGTCAAAGCAGCTTGCTGCCCAGCGCCTGGCTGGTGCGGGAGAGCGAGAGGTTGGCAAGCTCCTGATTGTCAAGGGTGTAGCGCAGGACCAGCACATTCATATTTCTCAGTGAGACCAATGCTGCGCATTTATTTGAGCGGTGCAAGTCAGAATCCGTCTCACGAATTTGCCCCCAAAACTGCCCCCAAAAGGGTTTGGAACGGTTCAGCACGGTGCAGCACCTTTTTGTACACATGGGACAAAATCTATTCCGAGCCTTGGTACACAACACCACCAAACCCAACAAAACCGCACTGTAACGCACAAATTTTAGACTTCTCATAACCCGGAGGTCGCAGGTTCAAGTCCTGTCTCCGCAACCAACAAAAGCTCGTTGAAACGACAGGTTTCAACGAGCTTTTTTCTACCTTATGGCAAAAGTGGTAACATTCTGGTAACTTTGACCCCAAAATGACCCCAAAACGGCAAAACGACTGCGCCCGGACGGATGAAATTTTCAACCGTCTGGGCGCCTTTTGTGGATAAATTTTGCGGAGTTGGCAGGTAAAAATACGAGCGGTCAGTGTAGTCAGCTTGCCTTGACGAGTACCAACACGCTGTTCTGCGGTACGACAATTTGTTCTTGTTTTGTGGGAATGGGCGGGTTCTTGTATTGGCGCAGGGCTTTTTGGATTTGCTGCTTGACTTCCAGCAGGGCGGCATCCAATGTAGGGGTCTGCACTTCAATTTTTGGAAAGTCGGGAACATGAGCGGTGCAGCCGTCTGCCGAGAGTGTACAAAGCACAGGATAAGGCTGGTTCTCCACGGAGATACTGTACTGCATCCCGAACATATCGTCCATTTTGTCCATTTCGTGCTGCTTATGTTCGTCCATGCTGTGAACGTAGGTGTCCATTGTGAACGCTACCGAGTAGTGACCGAGGATGGCTGACAGGGTCTTGTAGTCCATGCCGCGCTCCAGCGCACGGGTGGCAAAGGTATGCCGCAGGGCGTGGAAGTTAAAGTGTCCGATGTCGGCATCCTTCAACAGGCGGTCGTAATAATCCTTGAAGGTTTTCTGCTCAAAGTAGTGTCCAAACTCGTTGGTGACGATGAAGCCATCATCGGTGTACTTATCCCCTGCCCGAATCTTATCCTGCGCTTGCTGCTGTTTCCAACGGGCAAGCTCGTCTGCCATTGTGCGGGTCAGCGGGATGGTACGGCGGGAGTTTTTTGTCTTGGGGGTGCCAAATACAATTTCGGTCTTGTTCTCGCCGTCGTGGGCTTCGTACTTGGCAAGGCGGTTGATGGTACGGCGTACATGAAGCTGTGCAGTGCTGAAATCAATATCTTCCCACTTCAGTGCTAGCAACTCCCCCATGCGTAATCCTGTACACAAATCCAGCCGGATAAATACCCCATAGCGGTGGCGGTAGCTGGCCTGCACCAGCGCCCGCTGCTGGTCGTTGGTAAAGACCACAATTTCGGGCTTTTCTCCGCTGGGCAAGGTCACGGCATCGCAGGGATTATAAACCAGTAGATGCTCTTTTACAGCTTGCTGTAAGCACTTATGCAATGCCATATGGTAGTTGCGCAAGGTCTTGGGCGACAGCCTTTCCTCGCGGAATTTGTAGTTGTAAAACTCCTGCAAGGTGTGCGGTTCTAATTTCTTTAATAAAATCTTTCCCAGTACACAAAAGTGCTTGTTGAGATAACTGCGGTAGCTGGCGTAAGTAGATTGCTTGACGGTGTCCTTCATATAGGTGTCCAGCCAGTATTCATACCACTCTCCCAGTGTCACCGACATCGGGTCACGCCAGCCCTGTGTGCGAACCTCGTGGGCCTGCTGCTGCAGAATAGCAATCGCCTCTTGCCGGGTGTTACAGCAGGTGGATGTGCGTCTGGGCTTACCGGTTTTGTAGTCGATTCCGGCAGATAGCCGAACCTCCCACCGCCCGTCTGTGCGCTGACGGATGTTGCCCTCATTGTGGCCGCGGCGGGTGGATTTGTGGCTTGTGTCTTTCACGGTGTATCGTCTCCTTTCGCAGCACAAAGACTACCACAGGTACGGCCACAAAGCTATTCATCAGACCCGACAATCTTCGGGTTCTCGTTTTGGGCTTTATTGACCTTTTGCCGTTCCAGCCAGTCCAGTAACTCATCCCGCCGCACCAGCAATCGGTTTCCAATGTGGAACGCCGGAAAAGTCGCGTCATGGAATATGCGGTAGGTGGTCGAGCGTGAGATACCGAAGTAAGTTTGTACTTCCTTGGGACTTACAACATTGGGTAAATCTTGAAATTCCGTGTTCATGGGTTCCTCCTATGTAGATAAAATTAAAAGTTCTTCACTATATAGCCGCTGAGAACGGCGAAAATTACGAGGTTTTTTAAACTGTTTAGAAAAAGTTCAAATTTTTAGAAAGATTCCAAATCATATCATACAGACCGGCAGTCGCAACTTTTGCAACTGTCCTCAAAATTTTTGAAAAAGCACCTCTACTATATAGCCGCTGAGAAACGGTCAAATATGTCGCGTCGCAAAGAAAAAATATTTTAAAGATTTCGCATCTGACTAAATGCCCGAATGCACTTCAAAACCAGCATATCACCCATTGTGCTAAAAACCCTTGCACTTTTACAAAATATCTAAATCCATTTTAACAAACAATGGGGCAAAAACCATGCCACATTACTCAAAATAAAACAGGCAAGCCGCAGATTAAAACGGCTTGCCTGTTTTAAGTGACGATGGTGACGGTAGTGACGATGTTTATGGGATATGGGTAGGGGTATGCAAGAAAGACCGTCACCATCGTCACCACCGTCACGCTTATAGTGAAATGACGCTTGCAGTTTACTACTGCTCGAAACAAAAATAGTGATATTACGAGAAACATAAAATCAGAATGACGCAGATGACGCTAGTGACGCTGAATCCGGGATATGGTATAGGGATATCCTCAAAACAGCGTCACAAGCGTCACGCAAGAACAGCGCGGGGGTCTGGGGTACGCCCCAGAAATGCGTTTGTGGATATCCAAACGCTATGCTTGCAAAACATGTCCCCGCCCAAAGCAGGGGCAATCAAATTGGACACCCGTATAAATTCGTATATGCTCCAGAGTGAATCAGTTTAGATTCATCCCAAAATCCCGACTCGAAAAATTGAATCAGTTCTGATTCACGCAGCAACCCTACACCCGCCAAGGACTCTTAGAGTGATATGCTCCCTAACCAGCGAGGTAACCGCCGTTGTGACAAGGCCGTACAAAACGGCATCGACAGAGCCAAACACAGGCCAACCCAACAGGATGACCACAAGGTCTATCGCACCGGTCACAACATCAATCGACAGATGCGGGCGCAGCACTTTGATCGACATCGTCAAGAAATCGGTGTTGCCGCTGGACGAACCCCGCATATACAAAAGCGCCAATGCGCCGCCCCATGTGATGCCCGCGAACAGTGCCGCCAGCAACGGATCGCCGCCGTAGCCGGGCTGGTCTGCAAAGACAACATCCTGAAAAAAGGTACACCACAGCATACTGATGACCGTTTTCCACAGGAAGGCGCGTCCCACAAAGCGGAAACCAAGCAAAATCAGAGGCTCATTCAGCACCAGCGTTGTGATGCCGATGGGGACCCCCCACAGATAGTTGCCCAGCAAGGCAAGACCCGACAGCCCGCCGGGTGCAAAGTCGGCACCCTTGGCAAAATATCAGATGCTCAGGGCGTATAGAAACTCTGCCGCCAGGTTATACAGCTGATCCGTTACAAGGGTCTGCGTTTTTTCTTTCATCATAGAACACTGCCCCTTTTGGAAAACGAGGAGCCTTTCTTGCGGGAAAGTGCTCCTCGTTTTATAATTTATCCAATCAGTTTTAATTTTTGAAGTGCATGGGCGATGCCATCATTTTCCACGGTGTCTGTGACCATATCGGCACAGGCGCGCACCTGCGGCAGAGCATTGCCCATAGCCACACCGATACCGGCCAGCTGCAGCATTTCCAAATCGTTGTCGGCATCTCCAAAGGCAATGGTTTCCTCCGTGGTGATACCGATTGCCGCACACAGGGCACGGATACCGTTTTCCTTGCCGCCGGATCGGCTCATCAGATCCACCACGGCATCCCCCCAGCGCTTTGTCCGGCAATGGGACATCCGCCGCAACAGTTCTTCTTCCTCCTCCGCGTTCACGAAGGGGATGACCTGATATATGCGGCGGTTTTCCAAATCGGAAATGTCACGCACAGCGGGCACGGCGGTGCCGATTTTTGCCTGCTCTGTCTCCATACGGGAATCCACACAGTTGGCGTACATCCTGTCTTTTTCAAGAAAGATGCAGCTGAAGTTCTTTTTCTGCAAAAACCGCTTCAATGCCGACAGATCCCCGGCAGGAATGGGCGTTTCCCGCACGATCTGCCCCTGCAGCTCGCAGAGCTGACCGTTCATATAAACAGCACCGTCAACCGTGATCCCGGGCAGCATGTTTTCTTCCTCAATTTCCAACGCATGGCGTCCGGTACACAGAAACACCTGCACGCCGCTGCGCTGTAAAGCCTGCAACGCAGGGGCTACACCGGGCGGCATCCGATGCCCGCCCACGGTAATCAGGGTGCCGTCCACATCAAAGAAGGCGGCGCGTATCCTTTTTCCGCCGCACGCCGCCAGCGCAGGCAGCTCGGCAAGGCTGTCGATATGCAGCTGCGCCGCACGCTGGTCAAACGGGAATCTTTCGTCCTGCAGGGCGGCCACAACGCCGCCCGACGCCGTACCTGCCTGCACACCGTAGGTGGAGTCCTCCACGATGAGGCATTCCTCCGGCCTGCGTTTCAGCTTGTCCATGGTGAAACGGTAAATTTCAGGATCCGGCTTGCTGCGGGTAAATTCGTGACCGCTGACGATGCAGTCAAACAGTTCCCGAATCTCGCATTGTGTCAGGACCTGCTCAATACATTCCCGGCTGCTGCTGCTTGCAAGAGCCACCTGCAGCCCCATCTGCTTTAATTCATGCAGAAGCGGGCGAACTTCCTTGCGCAGAATTTCTGGGTAATACACCCGGCAGCCGGCGTTCATGGCGTCCATTTCCTGCCGGAACGCGGCATCGTCGGTGCGGCGGCAGAGTTTTGCCATAAAGGGCATATATTCCTGCCCGGAAATGCCCACCAACGGGTACATGCTTTCCAGGGTGATCCACGGGTAGAACGGTTTCAGGTGCGTATACTGATGGTGCAGGTAGACCGGTTCACTGTCAATCAGCACGCCGTCCATATCAAAGATGACTGCCTTGATCGGCTTCATGGCGTTTCTCCCTTCAGATACCGTCCTCGTCCTCCTGCGGCTGGGCGGGAACCTCCAGCACAAACTTGCCGATGTTTTCGTGCCCAGTCTGCATAGCTGTCGATTGCCTCTGCCAGCTGCTTTTCAAACACTTCCACATCCATGCCGTCGGCAAAATCCACGGCTTTTACTTCCGCATCACTGCCTGCCAGCATTTTTACATTGGCAGCCATACCTGCGGCAAAGCCGCCATGCCCGGTCACAACTACACCTACAATAGCAAACTACACTCCTTTAATAAAACTGGGCGCACAGCCTCGGTTTATTGGTTGACAACTTCAAATTCAAATTTCTGGGTAACACCGTCCAGATACTCTTTACTGAGGTCGATCGGGCGGTCGTTTTGATCCATGACCGTGTTTTCGACATACAGCACGGGGGAACCACGGTGTACGCCGAACAGGCTGGCAAACTCGGCGTTGGCGGTCTGCGCCATTAGAATACGGCGCGATTTAATGACCCTCTCGTGGTAGACGGTTTCAAAGACATCGTACAGCGAGCGCCGGGCAAAGTCGTAGGCATCAATACCGGGAAACACAGATTCCGGCACATAGTTTTCGACAAGAACAAAGGGCTTTCCGCTGACATAGCGCATACGCACAAGATGGTAGCAGCGATCCCCGCGTTCGAGCCTGAGCCGTGCAAAAAGCTCCGGGGTATAGCTTACCCACTCTGCACGCAGCACCTCGGTACGGTGCTCCAGATTCAAAACCCCCATCTCGGCGGCAAAGCTCAGTTGCTTGTTCAGGAAGCGTCCGCGGGTATCGGGGCTGCGCACAAAGGTGCCGCGCCCCCGCATACGTTCCACGAAGCCTTCTTCGATCAGCATATTGTAAGCCTGCCGCGCAACGGGGCGTGAAATGCCGAACTGGGCGCACAGCTCCTCCTCCGTCGGCAATTTTGTCCCTGCCGACAGCTTTCCGCTGGTGATAGCCTCCAGCAATGCCTTACGCAGCTGCTCGTACAGAGGGACTGCGCTGTTTTTGTCAAGCTGTATTCCGTTCAGTTCGATCATAACAGGAAATCTCCTTCTTATTATTCGGTGCCGTCTTGGGAGATTTCCGCTTTACAGCCAAAGCCACCCTGTGCCATACAGTTGCGTGCCGAGACCTGCTGCCCGGCAGTCAGTGCTGCCAGAAGCGCCTGCTCCGGCATGGGCTTTGCCTTTTGCCACCCCGCAGTATACAGCGAGCAGAGGAAGGCGGCAAGGAAAGAATCTCCTGCACCCATTGTATCACTTGCCTCTACCATTTGGGTTGTCTTTTCCACAATTTTTCCCTGTACGGACAACATTTGCCCGGCAGCGCCCATCGTAGCCAGAACATGCACCACGCCCCGGCGGTGCAGCGGCGCACACAATTCCGCAAAGGCAGCCCTGTCCATCGGCTTGCAGGAGAGCATCGCCAGATCTATGCCGTGGCAGACCTCGTCATAGTAGGCATCGGTGCGGTACTTTTCCTTTTCGCCGAAGTCATAGGCAAACACGGCGGGCAGCACCTGCACAGCCGCCATCTGTTCGGGCATTTTGGCGTTGCAGCTGCTGACGATCAGATTGGCGGTTTTCAGCTCGTCCAGCTCCCGCGCGCCGATCTGCAGCGGGCCGGTCCAGCTTTCCCCGGTGATGACCTCGATAAAGCTGCGCTCCCCGTTGACCACATCATAGCTGCACACCTTGGTCGTGCGCCCTTGCAAAACGGGGCAGTGGCTGATGTCCACGCCGTTTTCCCGGAGTGCTTTCTCCACAATATGTGCCATCTTGTCGTCACCGAGGGAGCCGAGATACTCGGCCTGTGCCCCCAGCCGCGCCGCATGAACTGCAACGTTTACCGCATTGCCGCCGGGGAAGCACTCCTGTGTATTGTGGTAATAGTCTATTACGTTATCCCCTAATGCAATCAGTTTCATACTCAATAGCTCTCTTTTCTGTAATAGCGGCGGATATCCAGAGAGTGATCCGTGATGACCTCAATGTTCTTGCTGATGCGCTGCAGAACAGCCGCCATGACAACGGGGCTGAGCAGCGGGTGGAACTCATCGCTGATGCCGGGCAGTGCATATTCCTTCGTGTCAAAGCAGGTCAGCTTTTTGGTATGGCGGGCGGCAAACTCCTTTACGCGCTCGTCCTGCGCACGGGTGGGACCCTCGGTCAGCAGCAGCGTGGTGCAGACATCGTCCTCCAGCAGTTCCAGTGTGCCGTGGAAGAATTCCGGGCTGGAAACGCTCTTGGTTCGGATCCACTGGCTTTCCTCCAGCACGCACATGCTGTAGCTGTAGGCGGTGGGCCACAGGTCGCCGCTGCCGATCCAGATGTTATACGGTTCCTTGCAGTAATCCTGCGCATATTTCAGGCACTTGGCATCTGCCTGCTTGCGCACCTGCGCCAGCGCAAAGGCAAGGTTCTTCAGCTCATCCGCAAAGCGGGGATAGGCGTCAAAGTTTCCGCTGCGGTACAGGATGCGGCCGATCAGAAGGTAGAACACCAGCTCCTGCGGGCGACCCTCGCCGTAGACGATGGTGTCATCGCAGATGGATTCCAGCGTGGAGTTCTCCTTGCCGACGGCGGCAAACAGGCGCACGCCCTGCTCCTTCAGCCAGTTGGCTGCTTTTACGGTCTCGGCGGTGTCGCCGGACTTCGAGGTCAGGAACGCCACGGTCTTATCGGTGATGCGGTTGCAGTCACCGGTCATCAGGTTGGCGGACAGGACATTTTCGACCGGCAGGCGGGACATATGGCGGATATAGAAGGCGAACGGATCCAGCATCGCCTGAGAACCGCCGCTGCTGGTGAACAGCAGCAGGTCAAACTCATTATCCACAATCGAATCCGCGATCGCCTCGATCTTTGCGCGCTGGTCGTAGATCTTGGCGCCGTTGGCAATGATGTCCTGTTCGTTAAAATTGACGAGTTCCATCGGGAACCTCACTTTCTTATTTGTCATATTGTCATTACAATATAATGTATAAAAACATATAGTATTATAGTTCGTTATTTGTTTTTGTCAGTTTCCATGCCCAGTCGGCAGCGCCTTCGGTGGCCGTGCGGTTGGGTATGCGGATGATGGCCCGCGGAAACTTCTGCTGCAGGCGGGTACGGCAGGCATCCAGCATGATGCGGGAATAGAGTAGACTGCTGCCCCAAAGCCCGATGATGAAATCCGGCTCGGTCTCGGTCAGGTTCAGCGCAGCGACGTTATCCTCGACCAGGAGGGCAATAAGCCCGGCAGCCTGCTGCAGGATTTTCACCGCAGCGACGTCTCCTTCCTCGGCAGACTCGTTGACCAGTTTGCCCAAGTGGGGCATCCCCCAGGGAGCTTGCCCCCCGGCAAGAGCCACGCTGTTCAGGTCATCGCGGGTGTGGATGGACAACGTCGCGCAGACGGCGCGGGTCAGCGGGCTTTCGGGGGCAGCGCCCTCCAAGTAGCGCCCCACCTGACGCAGCGCCATACGGCTGACCCAGGTACCGGAGCCCTCGTCCCCTTCAATGGTAAACATCCAGCCGCCGGTGCGGCAGGTGCGACCATCCCGGCTACGACCATAGGCAATGGATCCGGTACCGGAGATAACCAGCACGCCGGTGCCGTCCGTAACGGTGTAGTGGGCCAGTTCGGCATCATTGACAACCTGCATCGGGCATGCAAAGCCGGGCAGACTGCGGTAAAAGGCGTTCAGCATCACCTCGTCGGCATCGCTGTCAATACCGGTGGTACCGCAGACCAGCGCTTTGACCTTGCTGCGCTGCCCACCGAACTGAGCCAGACAGGCGTCAATATTTTCATTGATGCGGTTCTGCCATTCCTCTTTGGCAAAATTGTAATGGTTGACCGGCTGACCCACATAGTAGCCCAGCTGATGGCCGTCTGTATCCTGTGCCTCTACGCGATAGTTGGTGCCACCGCTGTCAATACCAAGCACATAATCCATAAGGGTTCTCCTTTTGCGGTACTGTTGGCGGCTGACGCGGGTCATACCGTCAATTCGTTCAACAGTGTTTTTTCAAATACCAAGTTGGCAGCACCAATCAACGTTGGGTGTTCTGCCTGGGGTGAGGTGAGCCGAATCGAACGATCCTTGCTAATCAGCATGTGGTTGACCAGTTCCTCCAGCTGGATGCGCAGATCCTCACCCAATGCATGGGGAATCAGACCCGAAAGTACATAGTTACCAATATCAAAGGTCATTTCAAAGTTGAACATCGCCGTTGCCAGATTTGGCAGCAGATAACGGATGATAGCCCGTTTCTGTGCTGGGTCAGCGGGCGGCTCAGCACTGAGCATCACACCAAATTTCTGGTGGATGGCCTGCAGATTGATGGTATCCTCCAACATGGTGATCTGCGGCTCTAGAGGTGCATTCAGGTCGATGGGCTGCATCAAGATATGACCGATCTCGCCGGAATGGGCACCTGCGCCGGTCCACAGCTGGCCATGCAGCAGTATGCCAGCGCCAAAGCCGGAACCCAAAGTCAAGAAACAGAGATTTTCTTTATTTTCCCCGCAGTGGCGGGCAAAGTTTTCACCCCGGCAGGCAAGGTTTACGTCGTTGCCGATAAAGCAGGCAAGCCCCAGCTTATCAGCCAGATAGCGGAAATTTTCTTCAACACACTGGCAGTCATTGCCACTGATGTTGAATGCGCTGATGATCCTGCCGGTATCGGAATCTACATCCACCGGCAGCGCAATACCAATGCCCAGCAATGGACTGGAAAGTTCTGCCAGAACCGCCTGCAGATAATCCGCCAGTTCGTCATATTTTTCTTTCGCCGTAAAGTTGGCAAAGGGGCGCGTTTCAAACCGCAGGATGCCGCCGGCCAAGTCAGCTATACCAATTTCGACCGAACTGCCCTCGAACGCCAAAGTCAGAGCATAGAATGCCGCCGGATTGAATACCAACTGGTTGCGACGGCGGCCGGGCCCCTTGGCAGGCAGACTCGTTTCCTTGCTTTCACGTACGATATCGCGGCTGATCAAAAAATCGACCGCTTTGCTCACAGTGGGAAAGCTCATCTCCGTTTCCTGCACAATCTGCGCGCGGGAAAGGGTCATATTTTTTACAAACATGTTAAAAACCGTCTGGCGATTTTTGGACTTCAAATATTCCGGGACGTAGGCAGGCATAAGCGTAATTCCTTACTTTTTAACATTTCTGCGAAATTTCCATTTTAATATGTTCTTATTGTAACAAATTAAAGCGGTAAACACAATGCGCAATCCAGAGAGTTTCTTAAAAAAACGTCAGGCAACCCACTTTTGGGCTTGCCTGACACAAAGTTTATGCGCCTTGCAGCAGGTCAAGCGCCATGGCGACCGCACCCTCGGTAGCAGAGCGCTGCGGCAGGCGGATCTCTGCCTGGGGGCAGGTCCGGGCCAGCCGTGCGCGAAAAGTCTTTAACATGCGGGGAGATTTCAGGATCGCGCTGCCCCATACGCCAATGATGAAGTTTGGTTCCGTGCGCGGCATATCCAAGGCAGCGGCGGTATCCTCCACAAGCTGGGCAACCAGATCAGCAGCTTGCTGCAGGATATCAGCGGCGGCGGCGTCCCCGGCATCGGCCGCTTTGTTGACAATCTCTGCCAAGGGCGGCGTATACCATGGAGGAGTGCCGCTGCGGGCGGCAATGGTATTCAGGTCGTTGCGATCTTTGATATGCAGATGTTCACAGACCATCGTTACCAGCGGAGACTCGGGCACGGCACCATCCAGCCAGCGGCCAACATAGCGCAGCGCCATGCGGCTGATCCAGGTGCCGGAACCTTCATCGCCCTGAATGGTAAACAGCCAGCCGCCGGATCGACATGTCTGCCCTGCCTTGTTGCGACCGAAAGCAATGGATCCGGTACCTGAGATCACCAGCACGCCAAAACCGCCTGTAACGGTATAATGCGCCAGTTCAGCATCATTGATGACCTTTACCGGGCAATGGAAACCGGGCAGACTGCCATAAAAACGGTTCAGAAGTGCCTCGTCCTCCGGACTGTCCAGACCGGTGGTGCCGCAAATCAGATAGGCGGCATCCTCGCGTTTTCCGCCGAACAGTGCTAGGCAGGCATCAATGTTGGCATTGACGCGGCGGCTGAGTTCTTCCTCGTCCACATAGTAGTGATTGGCCGGTACACCGATATAAAATGCCAGCTGTTTGCCGGTCAGGTCGCAGGCTTCCACACGGAAGTTCGTGCCGCCGCTGTCAATTCCGATGACATACTTCACGGAGTCCACCTCAACCTTCGGATTTAAATTTAATCTTCAGCTTCTTGTCCAGCGCCTGAAACCGCTTGCTGCCAACCCCATCAAGGCCAAGCATATCCGGAAGTTCGCAGCTGATGACCTGCATCGGCAAAATCTGCTCAAAGGGCTGGGTGTACCAGGCACCGCTCTGCAACAGCGAAAGGTCGCGCGGGTCCTCTCCTGCCTCGGGGCCAAAGGCGTATACTTCGCTGCACAGGCTGCGGTGATACTCCAGCAGACCGTGCATCCGGGCGCGGTCGGGGTCGCCCACCGGGGGCAGCAGATACATACCGGCTACACCGGGATTGATGGAGCAGCTGGGACCATGCAGGTATTCCTCAAAGTCGTACCCTTCGGCAGGGATCAGCAGCGTTTCCATCAGTTTCAGGGCGCCCTCAGCGGCAATGGCTGCACTTTGCAGTTTGCCAGCGAGATAAACCACCTTGAGCTTCTGCAGGCTTTCGGTGTTGCTCTCCACCCAGGCCAGCGTGCGGTCAATGTTGGACTGCAGCTGTTCGGCCGCTGTTTCCAGCGTCTTTACACAGTCCGCATAGGCTTCCGCCGTCAGGCTGCCGCTCTCGCGGCCCGCTTCCAGCGCCATCAGGTACAGGGTGAGGATCGTACCGGTGTAGCCCTTGGTCTTGGGGCCGGCCTTTTCCTCCCCGCAGGCAATCAGCACCGCGTGGGGGCACAGGGTGTTGATATGCCCCTCGGGGTCGCCGGTCAAAGCCAGCGAAGGATACTGGGCCGTGCGCTCAATGGCGGCGATGGTATTGGTAGAGTTGCCGCCCTGCGATACAAAAATCAGGAAAGGCCGCTTGCCCACAATGCGGCCAAGCCCCGAAGGCGCTGTGACATCCACCGGCAAGTCCAGTGCCCACTCCATAAAGGGGGCCGCTGCCGCTGCCGCATTGCGGGAGGTACCGCTGGCCACAAGGATCAGCCGGTCAGGCTGGGCCTTCTGCAGGGCTTCCGCAAAAGGAGCCGCAATCCCTGCGCGGTCCGCCAGCATTTTGCCAAACATGGCAGGCTGTTCCAGAATATAAGTCATCATTGCTTTCATGGTAAGTTTACTCCTTCAAGCAGTTATTCTTTTTTCAGTGCCATCGCATACAGGTACCAGCTGGCATGGGGAATCCACTGTTCCGCCCAGCGCCAGTTATCGTCCACTTCCGCGGTGGGCTCACTGACAAACTCGATTCCGGCTTCATCATGGGTATTGCTGGTGATGCCGTTTACGATGCCGCCCGGGCAGTTCAGGAAATCATAACGTTTTTTAAAGAAATACTGGATATTGTTTTTACCGTATCCCTCGATCATACATGCGTCAAAGGGGTTCAGGCCCATGATCCAATCCAGCGGGTCCTGCGCCATGCGGCGGCAGCGGGCTTTCAGGGTTTCGTCAGCCGTAACAGCCGCCACCTCGGCAGCTGCAGCGGCAATGCTGGCAATGCGGGCGTTTTCGCCCTGCCACCACGGTGCAGCGGTGCTGTTGTGGGGGAAGAAGAACTGCACATGGATGCCATCCTCATAGGAAGCCTCCTCCACCGGGTAGCCGAAGGGATTTGCCTGGGCATCGCTCAGGCAGAGCTTCCATCGCATAATTTCTTCTGCCAGCTGCACTGTCTCAGCGCGGCTGGCCTCGGAAAGCTCAATCTCTGCGTATTGCAGCAAGGCGATCACCGGCATACCTTCATCAGCAGCGTGGTAGAACGGCAGACCGTCATCCACATAGAGGCGGCGCATTCCCTCCCCCGTGGTTTCGGTGCGGGCAGCGATGCGGGCAGCCATCTCACGGGCGGTTTCCAGATATTCGTATTCCCCGGTGGTACGGAACAGTTCCGTCACAGCCATCAGGGCGCAGTACTCATCCACCAGATTCCACTTGCCGTCATTGGTATACCGGGCATTGTTTTCTTTCAAGTAATGCCAGGCTGCTTTCGCGGTACGGATATAGTCTTTCTGGCTGTACTCCGCCGAGGGATAATACAGCCGCCCTGCTGCCGCCAGCGCGGCAATGGAAAGGCCGCCGCCGCTGCGCAGGCTGACTTCGTAATTTTCATCCCCGATGGTCTCCTCGCCAGCTGTAGCAGCCACTGCACTGAACTGGTCGCTGCTGCGTTTGTACTCGAACCCGATGCCGCGGGTACCTTCCACCGCCTGCAAGGCGTTGGCGCGATTGATGGAGCGGAAGAAACTGCCGGACGGTGCGCGCATCCGCATCAGGAAATCTGCCCCGAAGAAGCCCTCATCCAAGGCGCGGCGCTTGAGCATGGAGTAGCTCTCGTTGCCGCTCTCGGTGAGAAATTCGTGCATTTTAAAGAAGGTATAGGCGCTGAACGGCACCTGCTGGGGATTGTGATAGGTACTGTGAGACAGGTGGGACAAATGAATGCCGTAGTCGCCGGTAGCATCGTACCAGGCGCCATGGGCATCTACGGTGCCCTCCCGCGGGCCCTTGAAGGGCAGGCAGCGGTCTGCCTCGTTCCATTCGCCGCTGTCCCGCTGGGCTTTAAAGTAGTAGCATACCCCATTGAGCATCCGCATGGTAATCAGGCTGCTGCGGATTTCAAAGCAATCGGAACGGACATCGTCTACCACAACGCAGTAACGGCCTTCGGCTTCCAGCTCATCAAAAATAGCGGTATAGTAGCTGCCCGTCTGCCAGTTGGCCACGGTACCATCGCACCGCAGGGTGCCGTGCAGGACCTCGCTGCCTGCCGCATCCTGTACGGAAAACTGCTTGGGCGTCTCGCCATGGCGGCATTGCACAACGGCCTTTTTGGGGCCGTGGGCGCTGTAGCCCATATGATTTACAAGAATCTGCATATTCTTTCCCTTTCTCAGCCTTTGACTGCACCGGCAGTCAGGCCGTTGACAACCTGATCCTGCGCAAACATATACAGGACCAGCAGCGGCAGGATCGTGACCACAATAGCCGCCATCATAGCGCCGTAGTCTGTGCCGAACATATTGCTGACCATGGACAGGATCACGCAAACCGGCTGCTTGGTACGCTCAGAAATGTACACCAGAGAGGTAAACAGGTCGTTGTAACTCCAGATAAAGACCATGATGGAGATGGTAGCCAGCATGGAGCGGCAGAGCGGCAACGAAATACGCCAGAAAATCTGCGGCACGCTGGCACCGTCAATAACGGCAGCCTCGTCCAGCTCCTGGGGCAACGCCTGCATAAAGCCGGTCATCATAATGATGGAGAAGCAAAGGTTGCCAGCCGTCTGGGGCAATATGGCCGCCAGATGCGTGCCGCGCACCATGGGCAGATGACTGATGGTGACAAAGTTGGGAATAACCGTTGCAAAGCTGGGCACCAGCAGGCAGGCCGTAAGCACCGCCATAATGTACTTGGATGCCTTGACGCGCATACGCCCCAGAGCGAACGCCGCCAGACTGGCAATGACCACCACCAGCACCACCACCGAACCGGAGATGATAAAGCTGTTTACGAAGGAGCGCGGAATATCCACGTCCGGGTAGTTGATGATCGTGATAAAGTTTTCAAAATCCAGGGACGTGGGCAAAGCCAGACTGTTGCGCAGGATCTCGCCCGAGGATTTGAAGGCGTTGATCAGCACCCAAAGCAGGGGCACGAAGGTCGTCATCGCCCACAGAATCAGGAAGATGTACTTCAACACAGCAAAGAGCCACTCGGAGGCACTCATTTTATAGTGCTTGGTTTTGTTTTTCATAGGGCAGTCCTCCTTAGTAGTCAGGATCTTTGACTTCCAGAATGCGGCGCATAACCACAGTGACCAGCACGCCCAGCAAAATCATAACAATGGCAATGGCGCTGGCATAGCCGCCATTATAACTGCGGAACGCCGTAGAGTACATATAGGTACTGAGCAGCTCACTGGAGTGCATGGGGCCGCCATCGGTGATGACATAGACCATATCAAACACCTTGAAGCAGCCGGAAATAACCAGCACCACCACCGAGGTAAGCACATCCCGAATCATGGGTATGGTAATGTAGATGGCTTTCTGCCAGGGTTTGATGCCGTCCAGTTCCGCCGACTCGTAAATGTCGGGGCTGATTTTGGACATGCCCGTCAGGAAAATGACGAAATAGAAGCCCACGTACTGCCACATGATGGGGATACTGACCAGAAAGATCGAGGTTTTCTCGTTGATCCACACCTGTTTGTCCAACCCGAAGAAGCCAACCACCAGATTGAGCAGGCCGTATTCGTACCCGTAAATCAGCTTGAACATCAGGCCGATGGCGGTTGCCGAAATCAAAATCGGCAGGAAATAGGTGGTGCGGAAAAATTTGAACAGCTTGCCGGTGTTGGAAACCAGCAAGGCCAGCAGCAGCGAAACACCGACTTGGAAAATAAACACGCCCACCATCATAATGAAAGTATTGCGCAGCGCCGTCAGGATGACCGGGTCATTGATCAGGCGTATATAGTTTTTCAGGCCCGCAAAATTCTGCTTGGGCGAGAAATTTTTCCAATCCGTAAGGCTATAATAAAAGGTACGGAACAGCGGATAGATCAGGAATACCACCACCGCCAGAACGGCTGGTGTGATAAACAGCGTAAAATATTTTTTGTTTTTCAGCATCATGCAGCTGGCACCTCACTCTTCAGACTGGCCGCATTGCCATACGGCACAGCAGCGAGTTTTTTAAAAAAGTTCCTGCCGGAACCATCCGGCAGGAACCTGAAACGACCTATTGCATAAATCAGTTCAAATTGCGGCACTGGGCCAGCAGGTCGGCAGGAGAGGTCTGGCCGGAAATGATGTACTGGATGCCCGGCTCAGTCAGGTTCAGCCAGGATTCACGGGTAACCTGGCTGTCGCAGGCAGGGGCCGAGGTGGTAGCAGTGTTCAGCATCTCCATGGCGCTGACTTCCAGCGGGGTAGCACCCTCGGGTGCGTCACAGGTGATAGCCGGGCTGCCGCCAACGGCGATGAAGCGGGTCATAACTTCGGGGCTGGTGAGATATTTGAGGAATTTGAGAGTTGCGTCGTCGCGTTCAGCGGCCTCTTTGCTCATGTACCAGCCGCTGCCGAAACCGGACAGAACCACATTGGAGCCGCCGGTGCCACCGGGCAGGGTAGGAACGGAGATCAGGCGCATGCCGTCCTGGTCTTTCAGGCTGGAAACCGTCCAGGAGCCGTTGATCATCATAGCGGCCTTATCGTCGGCAAACAGAACGCGGATGTCATCCTCGGTCATGGTCATGGTGTCGGCCGGGAAAGCACCCTTATCGTACAGTTCCTTGATGCAATCCAGCGCCGGGATCCAAGAATCATCGTAATAATTCTTCTGTCCGTCTGCGCCAACCTGTGCCAGCAGGAACAGCTCCATCATGTAGGAGGGCTTCATCATAGAGGTTGCGAAAGGCGTGATTCCGTTCTCGTTGAAGGTATCAATGCAGGCCAGAATATTGTCCCAGCTGGTGGGCTCAGCCAGACCGTACTGGTCAAACAGATCCTTGTTGTAGAACAGACCCTCGTAGTAGCCGATATAGGGGATGCAGTACTGCATGCCATCTTTTTGGCCGGCTTCCATTGCACTGGGTTTCAGGTTGGCAGCCCACTCAGGGTCGGCGTCCATATAGGGTTTCAGGTCAACGTACAGGTCAGAATCCAGAACCATGTCCGCATCGGCGCCGTTGTAGAACAGCATCAGATCAGCCGGTGTCTGGGCAGCCACGTCAGCCTGAACCTTAGTGCGGAACATATCGTTGGCGCCTGCAGTGGGCTGGCTTTCGTCCACGATGGTCACACCGGGGTTGGCGTCCATATAATCCTGGATGACTTCTTTCCATGTGGGTGCCCACTGGTCAGAACCGGCAAAGAAAGTGACAACGCGGATGGAAGTTTCGCTCTCTGCCGCAGGGGCCGAGGCCGCTTCACTAGTTGTGCTGCCCCCGGTAGAGGCAGCCGCCGTGGACGAAGCCCCTCCTCCGCAGCCAGCCAGCAGGCTCGCACTCATGGCACAGGCTGTCAAAGCTGCCAATGCTTTTTTGGTTTGCTTCTTCATGGTAATTCTCCTTTTTACTTATTTTCTGCAGTCTGAGCATCCGGCGGTTCCGAATGTCAGGTTCTGCCAAGTTCTGTTTGTTTGCGGCTCCACAGGGCAAATACCACGGTGGAGGAGATCATAAGAGCAGCACTGAACAACATGATGTGATCGGTGCCAAGCGCATCGCTGGCCACACCGCCGATGAAGCCGAACAGTATGCGGGAAACCACACTTCCGATCATGGCGCTCATTGTCTGCCCGGTTGCCCGCATATCGTGGGGCATGCTGCGGGCAATGTAGGTGACAAGGCTGTAAGAAAAGGTCGTGTATCCAAGGCCTTGCAACAGATTTACCGCAATGACGATGTAGGAATCTTTTACAAAGGCCAGCAGGATCCACCGCAGCGTGGTGGCAACACCTGCCAGAATCAAGGCAGAGCGAATACCGATGCGGTCTTCCAGCTTGCGTATAATCAGCAGCATGGGAACTTCCGACATGGCGCTCAAAAACATCATGGCACCGATCATAGAACTGTTGCCGCCGATTTTGGTATAGTAGATCGGGTAAAAATTATGGTAAAAATTCAGTCCGATCGAGAACATCATATTAAAAAGGATCAGTCCCAGAAGTGTTTTGTTTTTCAAAAGTTTTTTCCAGGAGGTGTGTTTTCCGTTGGGAGGCTTGCCTCCGCTCACTTTCGGCATGGCGAAGCAGAGCATACGGCACAGCGCCATACAGATGGCAACCATCAAAAAGATAATGCGGTAGTCATCGTGCAGCAGGAAGCCGATCAGCAGTACGGTAACACTGTATCCTAGCGTTCCGCCCATGCGGATCTGTCCGTAATCCCAGCGGCTTTTTTCCAGATATTCCAATGCGTAATTATCCTGCAAAGGAATGATGGGGTTAAAGAAAATAGAAAAGAACGTCACCGCTGCCAACAGAAACCAGAAAGAACTTCCAACGTAGAACAAAAGGCTGATAACAGCGGTAGCCAGATAAAGCAGTTCCAAGATGCGGTTTTTTACTTTGACGCGGTCACTGACCCATCCCCAAAAGAGTTGTGCCAGCAAAATAAACAGCGTAGAGACAGAAATGATGAAGCCGATTTGAGAATCGCTCAGCCCCTCACTGCTCAGGTACAAATTCAGATAAGTGTTGTAAATGGACTGCCCGGAGTAGAACAGCACATACAGGGAAAACAGGCAAATGGGGAATACTTCCCGCTGAGGCTGCTTTTGGTTGACAGCTGGCTGCATCGTGTATTCCCTCCCAGGGTATGTAACCGCTTTACAATTGTTTACTAAAGTTTATTTAATATCTGCTGTGCTTATATACTACCACCCTGGTGCCCGGTTTTCAATCCACCGTTTCACCAAATTTAAGAGCGTTTTATCGTCGATTGTAACAAAAGCAACTTCCGCGACCTTAATTTGTGGGCCATTTTACCTGCAGACCACCCTACCGCTGCCAGATTATGCAGGGCATGGACATAATCATTCACCGTCGTCACAGCCAAATTCTTCGTATATCCCTTGCGGCCGCCAAGGCTGAGACTGAATGACCTCGACCGACCGCTTCATACAAGTGCCTGATTTCTGTTCCAATCTAATTGGTAAATGTGGTTATCACTTTAAGTCAGGTTGCTTAAAGACCGGACAATGGGGCTGTTAAAGTAGTAAAATGAATCAGCAACCGTCCTAAAATGCAAAAGTAAACCTGAAGTTTTTCAAAATTTAGACTTAAAAGTGTCTAATTTACTTCTGCAATATTTATTTACATCTAACTTAAAAGAACTCTCTGGTGAAAGGCTGCATAAAATGGTCTTTCCCGTACCGTGAAGAACTTCCGATCACGAAGAGCTGCAATAATCCAAGTCTCTGCATTCCGAGGATTTATACCAGTTGCTTCTGCGCAACAATCGCGAAGCGCGCGAATTGCGGAAACAAATCCGACACATTGAAAAAGATTTGGCTGCATTGGGATATGAGGAAGCCGACTTGCCACCTCGCGTAATGTTGAATTCTCTTAATAGCAATATAAATATGTAATTGTATTTGATAATTAATGAAGCCCACTTCTCAAAATGAGAAGTGGGCTTCATATTAGTTGTGTTTTACCTCTATTTCCTTAACAGAATTATAAACAACGAAGAATCCGAAAATTTTTCTGAGAAAATATTCTTTTTCTTCAGTTTTTGAAAAGTGTCGATTTCCATGCAAAAAGCCTCCGTTTTGCCACTCGGATGTATTCCATGGAAAAACACCCACGCCCGCCCGCTTGCGGCGGTCTTAGAGAGAAACGTAGAGGCTTTCGCACCATAAATAATACAGTTTTGAGGGCATCGCTCATGCGAGTTGAAAATATGATTGATGGAATGAGCGATGCGTGCTATTTAGAACAGTATTGTTTTCGTCATCACCTGCATTCGCGCAATCTCGCCGCACGATTTTTGCGCATTGCTACTTGTCATACGTCAAGTCAATTCCGGCAAACTTGTTTATAGCATATCGGATAAACAAGTTTAGATTCCATATTCCACGGCACAGAGAAAGGCAGCCTCCGGTTGGTTTCAACCGGAGGCTGTGCGAGTTTCTATTGCATCGTTATGCCGCAGGCCGCAAACACGTCGGAAAACAGCGCCGCACCCTCGATGAAATCCTCCATCAGCGTCACTTCATCGAGGAACACATAGCGGAAGCCCTGCGTTTCCAATGCCTTGAGGTCGCGGTTCACATCTGCCAGCGTATCTCTTGCGGTGATCTGGATGAACGCAGCCTTACCTAAGTCCGCCTCACTCATCTCCGCAAAAATCTGGCGGATCATGGTGGTTTTGCCCGTCCGGCGCAGACCGTAGAGGATAAACACCTTGTCCTGCTGCCCGCCATAAATGTAGTCGTGCAGTTGGCGGAAGCACTCGCGCTTGCGATAGACTCGAACAGGGGATGCAAAGGAGCGCAACGCCTCGCCGGTGCGGACATTGGTGGTAAACGCAGAGGTATCCATAGTTTTTGCTTTTGGCAGCTGCTTTTTCAGCGCTTTCAGTTCCTGCTCCAGTTCCTTCCGCCGCTCGATTTGAGCGCGAAAATCCACCAGTTCATCCGCAGGGATATACTTCTCCCGTCGTTTTTTGTTCTCTGTCCAACGATGGTAGAAATATTCCTTACCGTTGACGGTTTTCTTCGTAATAGAACCGGTTGGCAAAGCGAAAATCTGCTGTTCCAGCTCCGCCACACGTGCCTGCATCTCAGATAACTCCATAGCGCACCTCCCATGAGATACTATTTTATGTAGAATTATACCCTATTATACCCACAAAACCAAGGGTATAATAGGGTATAGTTGCTTGCGATAAAAAATACTGATAAGAGTTTTTTCTTGATTACAATTCTTGCTTGTGCAATGAGCTTTGCAGCTTATCCCGGATTCTCTCTTTTTCTCCGCTGCCGTCTGTACGGAGGCGCAGCAAAGGAACAGCACATTTCTCCAGAATAGAGTTCTTCTTTATATCCCGCTCGGCCTGTTTGCTCCCAGCCTCATGGAAGTCCGTTCCGTCCACTTCAATCGCCAGTACAGGCTGCTTATCCATCTGATTGAACAGCAGAAAATCAACATGTGTCAATGGATTTCTGGCATATTTGCGTTCTTCCTCTGTCAACGGTTCATAGTCCTTTACCAGCGTTGCAAGAGAAACATGTACAGCGCAGCCAATGGTTAAAAAGGCTTCCTCAGACAGCACCTCTTGAATCACAGAGTACATGAGATTCTCGGAATCATACTCAGATACTCTCTTATGTTTTTGAAGATATGCCCGGCGCTGCTCGGCATAGCCCTGATAGAGCATATCGAATACGGAGTAGACCTGACTCTGGATCACCTCAAAATTGTTGTACTCGATGTATCGTGTCAGATCCCCGTAGTTGGTCCGGTCATTGCGTGGGTCCTGTGAGGTGACCACCGCCAGTGAATGAACCGCGCGGGAAACTGCGACATTCAGCATGTGGGGATCGTCCACAAAATCTGTAATGACATTGTCCACCGAGGTTAAAATGATGGCGTCCTGTTCTCGCCCTTGAAATTTATGGACGGTGTCCACTTCATAGGTATCACCCAACTGCTTGCGGATAGCTGCCACTTGATCCCGGTAGGGCGTAATAATGCCGACGCTCTGGTAGTTCTCCTGCTGAAGTCGCGGAAGCACCTCCTGCTGAATCACGTCGATCTGACGCTGGTTGAGATGTCCACGGGCATGGTTGCCTGCGGTTGTCCGGTACATGGTCAACACATCCGGCTCATTGTGATCCTGAGTCATGACAATCAACTGCCCATGATAGAACTTCTGATTGCAGAAGTTAATGATCTTCGGATGGCAGCGGTAGTGTTCACGCAGCAGCGTGACCGGTGCATCCCGCCATATTCCCAGTGCAGAAGAAAGCAGGCTGTGAGTTGAAAAGCGATATCGTTCATCTAAGGAATACTTTTGCCAAATGGCATCACTGGTGCGAATATCGTTCTCTGTCAGCACATTGGGAAGCTGCTTCAGATCGCCGACAATCACGATATTGCGTGCGCAGGAAAAGGCCAATACGCCGGTAGCCAGATCGACCTGCGAGGCCTCGTCCACGATAAGATAATCGTAGATATGATCGATGCCCAGCGTCCCTTTGATGGAATAGGTTGTGCTGAGCACCACCGGGTATTCGTTCGTAAACGCGGCAGATTCTCGCCGGAAATCACTCTTTTCAAAGCACTTTCGTTCACTTCTCCACGGATACCTCGTTGCTAGCTCTGCCCGGAACAGTCGCAGTGACTTCTGCGCAAGCTCGTCCATCTTTTCATCGAAAGAATAGTGTTCCAGCTTGCGGTTCAGCGTATCTTTCTCATTCTCCAACTCCTGCTTTTTTACGAAATAGAATTGATTTTGCAAATAGGGAATGACCAGTTCCGGGGAGCGGAGAAACAGTTTGAGTGCGCCGCGATTGAACCGGAACATGATGGAGAGTTTTTGCAAAAGGCCCAAGCGAGTCTCATGCTCTGCGTGCTGTTCAAACTCCATCCAGAGGGCGAGAATTTTCTGCGAGGACAACTTATTCAGACTTTCAGACGGCACATCACGGTAAGTCGCATAGTATTCCTCAAAATAGTGCTGCTCCGGTGTTAGCTGCAAGAATTCCTGCTCAATTTCCGCGATACGATTCTTTGCATTGAGCATTTCGTTCAATTCTTCGGAAAGCGCAGTCGTTTCCTGCTCTAATTGCTGCCGTTCCTCCGGCTGCATCTCCCAATCGCTCATATCCGGATAGGCGCCTGTCTGGGCATCTAAAAATTTTTGCTTGTTGGTGAGATTTCCAAGGAATGCGGTCAGAAAGGCAACCTTTTTCTTCTCCAACTTTTCCGCAACATTATGCGTTGCGGAGTTATTATTGGAGACCACCGCCACAGTCTTTTCACTACGGACAACATTGGCGATGATATTCAGGATCGTCTGCGTCTTTCCTGTCCCCGGCGGACCTTGAATGATGCTGATTTTAGAGGAAAGTGCCCGTTCTACCGCCAGTTTCTGGCTTTGGTTCAGGCCGAACGGATAGATGATCGTCTCCGGCATCCGAGGTGCTTTGATTTCTTTCTGCGGCGCAAGATAGCTTGACAGTACGGTATCCTCGCTGACCTGCTGGATCTTGTCGTACTGCATGCTCAGAATATTGCTGCCGTTTTCAGCCACAAGACTGATTGCCGCGGCTGTCTCTTTGAAGTATTGAAATGCTTCCTGATTTTTGCCGTCTGTCAGGCAATTCTGCTGGAGCTGCACTTCACTCCTACGGAACAACAAGTCTTTCTTTCCGCTGCGGATAATGCGATAATACGCGCCAAAATCGAGAAGTTCATCGATCCCGCTGATAGTCTGCCCGTTTGCGGTGACGATCACCTGCGCTGGATCGATTATCTTCTGCAATGGCAGAATCTCTACATTGCCGCTCTGAAAGTCATATACCTTATTGGGCGCACTGGTATAGATAACCTCACACTTTCCGTCATGAAACCGAAAACTTGCCACTGAGTCTGTCTGGTCTTTTCCCTTTATGACAATTAAGTGCTTTCGCGCGTCCATAGGCTATCCTTTCTCTCAAGAACGCAAGCTGTTGACTTATAACCCGCCCACTTTGTTGCAGCTTTAGGAGCTCTTCTGCACAGCCTATTCATTCAAAAACGTTTCCTGCTCGATTGTGACACCATAGTTTAGGATTCTCTCTATGGCATCTCGGAACAACGGATATTTTCCGTTCTCCATATCAATTCGCAGGGATGATAAATACGCTTCGGAACGCGCTAAGCCATGCTCGTGAAAGGAATCCACAAATTCGCCGGACATACGCATGGGTGTCAGCGAAGGAATCAGTTCCTGCAAATGGCGGAACATTCGGAATCCGCCGGTGTCGATATCCGCCCAGAAGCGTATCTTCATGGTTTCGGACGCCGCATGGGCAATCGACGCGATCAGTCTTTTCTTTTGGGGGCTGAGAAATCCGCCATGATAGACCACCAGCTCTTCCGGCTGCTTTTCCGACATCACATACGCATCATAGTTGGTCTTGTTCTCAATGAACGTGATGCTTCGGATGGCTGTCAGGTCTATTTCCATAATGAAATCCACCAGCGTGCTGGGTAAAGCCAGCCCATACGGCGCGGCTCCAATGCAAATACTCCCCTGACTTGTCTGGATCGTGCAGTTCCCGGCAAGCTCATAAAGCTCCGGGCGGGCGTAAATGCCCAGAAATGCCAGCTGCTCTCTTTCACCCAGTTCATTTTCATCGCAGGCCAGCGCTAACTCTGTGTCATATTTCCTTGCAATAGTCAAAAACAAATCGCGAACATTTCGCTCAAAGTACTTTGTGTCAGAAAAACACCTGCTGCTGAAGGCCCGCATGGTTATGCTGCCAGACAGTGCAGCATAACCACGAAGTGCACCGAGCAAATCGCGCAAACTTGCATCATCTTTCTTGCAGAATGCCGGAACCTTCATTTGCTCATCGGCGGACTTGCAAACGTCTTCCCTCCATGCCGCGATCCATGGAACCGCAACGCCGTCCAGGCCAATGCGAACCGCGTCAGTGACCTGCTTTGCCCTCACCCGGGGATGCACTCGTTCAGCCGCTGCATAGCACGGCATGATCCGGTCCAAGCGCAGTATAACGGTCGAAAGCACGGGACGCGCCTTAACCCATTCGAGCTGCACCAAATGCTGCTTTTCCAGCTCCAAGGCCGCTTCATTATAGGAATCCCGTATAGCCGCGTCCTCGTAGATGTACTCAGGCAGCTCTTTCTTTCCTACTCTCAGCATAACCCGCCGGGTGGATGTTCCGGGTTCGGAGAGATGCTTGCTGTTTTCATACTTGTCCAACAGCCGGTTCAGAATAACGCCCTGTTCTGTCATGGCGTAATCTCCTTGCCAAATGGCAGAATGTGCATTCTGTACTTGTCTTTGCTCACCAGCAGCGTGCGGTCTGCGATTGGCATAATATCCGAAACCTTATCAGGTGGTGTGCAGATAATAGCCTGCAAGCCCATCTTTCGCAGAAGGCGGACGCTTTCAATAATGCGGTCACTGTCCATCTTATTGAACGCCTCATCAAATACCGTCAGTCGAACGGTATTACCAAAGCTGGAGGTGTCATTCACGCGATAAAGCTGGGCAAATGACGCCAAAACCGCAATATAGAAAGGGGTCTGCGTTTCGCCGCCGGATTTTGTGTTCAGCGTCTGCGAAAGCAGCTGCTTTGCTCCATTCTGGTCGGTCGTTTCCAGATCGAACTTCAGGTAGGTCCTGAAGTCTGTATATCGCTGGATGTTTTCCTGCAATTCACTCTGCTTTCTGGCATTCAGCTGCGTATCGTCCGCCATGGTGATTTGGCTGAACAGCTTCTCTATCAGCTGGCCATATTTCTCCTGAAACGGCAGCGCAAACAAGCCCATGTCTCCTTCCATAAGCTCCGGAGCCATAATCATGTCATAGTATTCTGCATAATCCGGATTGCGCTCCACGCGGAACTGGTAGCTGTCTGTGCCAAACTGCGCCTGACGCAGTGCGCGATTCAGATTTCTCACCTGATCCTGCACTTGATCGATGCTGGATTTCAATTTTGCCAGGAAATCATTCTGGAATTGCTCCATGGCGCTCTCCCGCGCCGTTATGATCTTTTCACGGTACCGGGGCAGCTCGCTTTCCTCCAAAAGCCTTTGCTCCGCTTCGTATTCCCCATTGTCCATGGACTCGACGCGGAAGGAGCACGGCTTGAACTGGTCATTGTATCCTCTGCGCGCCTCAAACAGCTTTTTTTGCGCGGCATCACGCTCATTGGTGCTTTGCTCCAAGCGGCTGCTGAAATTCTTGTGGACAACATCCGCGCGCTTCAAGCGGTCAAATTCTTTTTGATATCGGGGAATGCCGGTTTTTTCCCGGTACTCAGGAGAAAACTCTGCCTCAATACAGTCCTCCACATAGGTCAGCTGCTGGTAATGATCCGGCAGCACCTCATAGTCCAGCTGGCGAATGCGCTCTTTTTGTTGGCCAATCTGAATCCCTTTCTGCTCTTTTTCTTTATTTAGTGCTATGACTTCATTCCCCAGCGTGGAAATCGTGCGACGCTGTTCGTCCAGCCACAGGAGATCCAGCTTTGAAAGCCGTTCGTCGATACCGGCCACCTCATCGGTAATCTCCATGCCCCGCAGATATGCAGTTTGCTTTTCCGCTACGGTATTCTGAACAAAGAAATGCGTAAACAGCGGGTCTTTTGACTGTGTCAAAAGCTGGCGGATGGGGGCCCGCTTATGCAACTCATCCGCAATCTGCTTCAGTTCACCTTCCAATCGGGAAATACGCAGACTGACTGCCCGGCGGCCGATGAATGCGTCGTCCATCCACTCTCGCCGCATGGAACGGGCCACATAGCCCTGATAAAGCATGCCGTCCGCCGTAAGGGCAATCTTGAAATTGCGCAGCTGCTCGACCCTGTTGCAGCACACCACACGCCCCAGTAAGTAATCCATATAGCTGCGCGCCAGCGGATTCTCTGTCTCCACTTTCTTCGCAAGACTGTCGTCCCGAGGACGGATCTTCTCTCGTTCACGGAGCTTACCGATATCCACCAGTCCAAAGGAAGCAGAGCCGAAATCTCTTTTGATCCGGTCAAACACAGGCAGTGCTCTTTGGTAGTACGCCGGATCGATCAGTAGGTAAAACTTCTGCGCATGAAGATAGCCCTCTACCGCTCCGCGCCAACGTTCGTCTGCAACCTCCAACACGTCCGCCAGAATATCGATTGTAACCGGGCTTCCCAACTGATGCTCCAGCTCGTCGGCCAAGCTCTCCTTAAATTGCAGCAACCCTTTTGGGTAGTCTTTGATATTTTTCCGGAGATTCGCAAGGGCAACGCGTTTCTGGTCCTGCTGCTCTTTCAATTCCGCCAGACGGTCTTCTATTTTGTGTCGGGCGTCCCGGACCGCCTCCGAAAGCACAGCAGCCGCCTGCCGGGCATTTTCAAAAGGCGCCAGGGAATGAGAAAACATCTCATGGTTTTCCGACGCAAAAACCGCATATGCCTTCAGGACGCCCTGGGCCGCATCCTGCACAGGCAAAAGATTTTCTTCCGCTTCCTGCTCCAGTATCGCACTGCACAGGTTATTCAGTCGAAGCGCTTCCTTTTTGATTTCCTGAGTCAGGGATCGCATTTCCCGATGCAGCTGTCCCCGTTCATCCAGCAGAGCCTGTTTCCGGCCGCGCAGCTTCTCCTCCTCCTGAAATACGCTGCTCTGCGCACAAGCCAATTCAAGCTCGCGCCTGCGGTCCTCTTTCTGCGTGATCTGCGTTGTGATTTCCCGGATCCTCTCGCCGGCGGCGGTTAAATTTGCGGTACACTCCGCCTTTTCCAGCTCGAGACGGTGAATCTGAGACTGCTTGACCTCCTTCTGGGCCCACAGCACCAAAAAGGACTGCACCTGCCAGCGGTCGATCGCCTGATGCATCTCGCGATATAGTCTGCCAATCTCCTGCAGGGCGGCCAGTTTCTCCTCCTGCCGCTGCGCCAGCAGCTCGTGGCGCTTATAATCCCGGATATTCTGCTGCATGGCCTCAATATCAGGCTTATCCGGTATGTCGCAGATGTTCTCCGTGATAAATTTTTGAATATCCACTATCGGCCGGAAAGACACCGCTTTTTTCATCATCCGGAGGACCTGTTCATTGTGAACATTCCAGCGGGAGAGCATGTTCCGGCGATATTCCTTCTGCGTATCATAGATTTCCGCTTTGGCATAGTTTTGTTTCAGATAGCGGCGCAGTGCGGGAATCTCCATTGCCTCCCCATTCTCGATAAAGCAATTTTCCGGCAAAGTCCCCACGTAAATGAAAAAGCGTTCCTGTCTGCTGCCATCACTGCGGCAATCGAAAACAACACCGGTGACGAAGCTGGTCCCTTCCACCTCGTCCTGAAATTCGCAGGCGATATAGCTGGAAAAATCCTTTCCGCGGCGGGAATAGGGGTTATTTTCATCCATATCCGCCCGAAGATAACCGTCAAGCGTGCGCTGGGACTTTTCATTGGCCGCCTGATTGAAATTACGGGCATTCGTTTCGCCCAACAGCACAATCTGAAGTGCGTCGATCACCGTTGATTTTCCTGCGCCATTCTTTCCTGTCAGGAAGTTCACGTCGCCCACCTCGATGAGTTCCTTGCTGAAATACAGCCAATTAATCAGCAGGATCTTCTTCAACTTCTTCATCGGCGTCCTCCTTTCGCAGCACGGATACAACGGCATTCAGCTTCTCGCCGGATACGGCAGCCAGCACCGTCGGAAGTATGGCGAATTTGCAGCTGCTTTGATTGAACTTCCCGTCAATGCGCTGAATAATGGCGTGGTTTTCCAGCAGGGTCAGCGCCCGTTTCACCTCGTCCATATTTGGCTTTGCAGGCAGGATCGCATAGTCTGTTACGACCTTTTCCAAAACATCACGCACGGTACAGATGGCATCCTGTTCCAAGCCCAGCCGCTCCTGATTCTCCTCATAGATCATGCGCAAAGCCAGCAGGATGGCTGTTTCCTTTTTGTTCAGATTACAGCGGTTTGCCTCGTCGGTGTTGACCACATAGAAATAGCCATTCAGCGTATCTTTGCGCAAATCCCAATCCAGAAGGCCAAGATAGTCCTGCACGGCCTCATAATGCAGCGACAGAAACGTATAGTCCGGATTGTTCACCCGTCCTTTCCCGGGGCGATACAGGGTCCGCACCACATAGGTCCGGCTAAGGAGCTGGTTGCATACAGACTTAAACTGTTCCAGCTCCTTGGAGGTTGCCTGCTGAATAAAGTCGAAATTCATTTCTTTTTCTCCTTCCGGCGAATCTGCATCTGAGGGATGGAGTAGCCATTTTCGTTGAAGGTACCACCTAACTCTTTGATTTGATACCCAGCAGTGGGATCTTCACTTGTCAACACAGCCAGCAGGCTCATGATATATCCTTTATCATCCCGAATTTCCAAATCCTTGGAATAACGAATATCCGCATCTCCCAACCACCCTCGCACGTAAGCCGCTATGGCCGTGCGGCCATATTCAGAGCGCAGCAGCTTCGCGGCCTGAGCGGCAGCATCCGCATCAGAATCCGCCTCCCGGATAAGGACCGGCACAGCCTTTGTCCGTTTCCCGGGACGTTTCCGGTACCACAAGCTCTTTTCAGAAAGAAAGGACTGTTCATAGAGCTGAAACACAGGCTGTATCTGGTCCACTAAATCACCCGCGCGGCGATTTCGTGACAATGCCGTAAGCAAAACATTCAGGTTTCCACGGACGTTTTGATCCCGATTCGTCAGATTTTCCACTTTTTGCGTCGCTGCTCTCGTATAGCGGCGAACCTGCGCGTCGATCTCATCGAGATAGTCATGCTCCATGTTATCGTATCGTTCATCGATCCAGAAAATTTTCCGCAGCAGATCGGCACGGCACTTCGCCACGGTGTCGCCGCGCTTATCCTGCAATGCCGTGTTGGCCATGGCAAGCAGCAATGCATCGTTCTCTGCCCAGCTTCTCAAAACCGACTGGATGGGAACGCGGTATTTGGGAACGGAGTCCTTAATTTTCAAGGGGCGTATGTATGCCTCGATCACTTTCTGCCCAAAATCATTGAAGTGGGACGCCAGCACCTGATTCACGTCCTGCATGTCGATCTGCATCTGGAAATAATGCTTCACATTGTGATAGACCATTTGCAACAAATTTATCAGCGCGCTGGTGTTATCATAGGCGCTGTATACAGCGGACATCTTCTCATATACGCTTCCACTCTCATGCGCCACTTTTAATGAAGAATAAGTGTTGAACACATAGGAATAGCCGCGAACGGGACTGTCATCCCGCAGCTGGTGAAACAGCTCCAGCAGACGGCTGCTGTAACTGGGAACAGTGATGTACTCCTCAAAGTCGTCACCCCGTTCTTTCTCAAACCAGCCCTTGCCGCAGAGCTTTCGGATCAGGAAGCGGGCCCTGCCGGAGATATCACGCAGTTCCTCCTCGTCGATATCCTCCCCTTCAAATGTTGCGTCCGCCAGCTGCTCCTCCAATTTGCTGCGCAACATGGAATACAATGCGTCCTCGCGTATTTTCAGGTTATCGCGGTATGCACTGTACAGCACGTCCAGCGCATCTGCATATAGCGCACGGTTCGGCGAGGCAAGAGGTGAAAAAAGCTCACTCGGTATCGCTTCAAAGAATCTCATGAAACTTCCTCCTACAGGAGACAACAATGATTGGACAATTGATTTGGAATCATGACAGGCCGGATATCGCATTCGATACAGGCGCACTGTATGGCGGACTGCACCGCGGAGACTGCTTTCAATGCCGGGTGGACGAACGGTGGCTCAATGTCCGCCTTGAATATGCCAACGACTGGGTATTGATCCATAGTGACGGCTCTATACCGATTCGCTAGGGCGTTCTTGTTCGGATTTGATCATCCCACCACCAACTTATTTGTCTTCTTCAAAAACTTCGCCGGGATCGGACGATCCAGCTGCCAAGTGATATTCATCGGTCTGCTGCCTTCGTGCTTGACGTAGCGTGCCGTACCCAGATAGGTATATGCCTCCGCACCGCCAGTCACACGGTCGGCCTTAAACTCACGGACGAACAGCAGTACCTTGCTGCCGCGCTCTTTGTGGTGGATATAGCGCTGGCCGGTGGATGAAGTCTCCGCCGTGGTGCTCTGGCTCTGCCAGTGAAACAGGCTCTCATTGATGGAATAATCGTTGTACATAGTCGTTGGAGAATAGTCTTTGTCTGCTTTGTTCAGCGTTACAAAAAACACATCCAACTGCTTATCCGGCAGCCATTTGACACCTTCGCGCACTGTTGCAGGCTTCATAAAGTCCATGGCAACCAGAATCTGGTCGCGGGTGTAGGTGCAGTGCAGATCCAGCGGGCAATCAAAGCCCAAATCTACCGGCTCGTCGATGAAGTCAATTTGCTCGAAGCGATAGCGCAGCAGCTCCAAAAGCTCATTCAGCAGGACAGTGCTGTCAGACAGGGCGTAGAGATTGTCCAGCACTTCTTCGCCGTCCCAGTCATCTGCCGCCTTTCCCCAGACGGTGATGTAAAACATCTGCATCATACGCTTTTGGGCGTCTGAAAGAGCGGCAAAGTTCACATCAGCCAACCGCGGCAAAATGTCCAGCAGGAAAGAAATCCAGCGACGGGAGTCAATCACGGCGAGTTTGGCAAGCGCCTTAGCCATGGTTTCTTCCAGCGGCTCTGCAAAATCCGGAATGAGATCCGCTCTGGCGCAAATGTGAGAGAATGAAGAAAACTTATAAATCGCCCTCGGATCGAGATGGTAATAGTCCAAAAAATTTGCAAGCGTCAGCTCCAGCCCGCTATCCTCCGTAAAAGAGGCAACGCGCGACACCAATCCGGCAGTATTGCCATAGGAGGCACGGATGTTGTCCAAAATGTACTTGGCCGCTTTCTTCTCCAGTTGGATATAGCAGCCCTTGGGGACGGAAATGAATCCGTCCTTGATCTCTCGGCTCACACTGCGGGTTGTGTTCGACAGGAGTGCTGCAAACTTATCCTCGAAATTGTACTTCCGGTTCGCCTGACCGATAAAGTCCAGCACGGTCAGGCAATCTTTATCCTCAGCCAAACGCAGACCACGGCCGAGCTGCTGCAAGAAGATCGTCAGGGATTCCGTAGGACGCAGGAAGAGTACCGTATTGACTTCCGGAATGTCCACGCCCTCGTTGTAGATGTCCACAACGAAAATAAAGCGTACCTCACCGGCTACCAAGCGCTGCTTGGCGGTCTTTCTCTCCTCGTCTGGGGAATTGCCGGTCAGGAACATGGACGGAATATGATGCTCATTAAAATAGCGGCACATGAATTCCGCGTGATCGACCGTCACGCAGAACCCCAGCCCCTTCACCTCGTCCATGTCAGTGACATATTTCAGGAGTGACGACACCACATGGTCGGCACGGCGGTTGGCAATCGCCCCGTTGAACGTATAGATCTGTTCCAGCTCGCTCTTTTGGTAGCCACCGGCAGACCATTTCAGCGTGTCAAGATCTACAGTATCGGTGACGCCGAAATATTGAAACGGGCACAGGAGCTTACGGTCAATGGCTTCCGGTAGGCGGATCTCCGCCGAGATGCGGTTGCCGAAATATGGCAGGATACTCTTGCCGTCCATGCGCTCCGGCGTGGCGGTCAACCCCAGCAAAATGCAGGGGTGATAGTAGTTCAGCAGCTTCTGATAAGTAGGCGCCGCCGCGTGGTGGAACTCGTCCACGATGATGTAGTCATAAAAATCGGGCGCAGTCTTTTCTATAAAGCTCTGTGAGTTGAAGGTCTGAATAGACAGAAATAGGTTGTCGATGCTCTCCGGCTTATAGCTGCCCACAAATAGCTCACCGAAGTTGGCATCCTTGAGCACGGCGCGGAAGGTGTACAAGCTCTGCTTGAGAATTTCCTCCCGGTGCGCCACAAAGAGCAGGCGGCAGGGCTTGTCCGGATTTTGCTTGCGGAAGCGCTTATAATCCAGCGCAGAGATCACCGTTTTGCTGGTACCGGTGGCAGCCACCACCAGATTGCGTGTATAGCCACGGACAGTGCGCTCCGCCTCCAGCTTGTCCAGAATCTCCTGCTGATAGGAATAGGGATGGATGTCCATGGTGTAGGCGTCGGCATCGTTGGTGTCAAAGTATTTTTACGCCTTCAGCGCACGGGCCAGACGCTCCTTCTGCCCCTCATCGTAATACTCGAACTCGCGGTCATTCCAATAATATTCGAAGGTTGCTACAATTTTGTCGATGGTTTCAGGCAGGTCACGCTTTGTCACCTTGGTATTCCATTCAAGACCGCTGGTCAATGCGGCATTGGACAGATTGGATGAGCCGACATACGCCGTCGTAAAGCCCGTGTTGCGGTAGAAGATGTACGCCTTGGCATGGAGGCGGGTAGCCTTGGTGTTGTAGCTGACCTTAACCTGCGTATTGGGCAGTTGGCGAAGCTCCTCGATGGCCTTCACATCGGTAGCGCCCATGTAGGAGGTTGTGATGATGCGAAGCTCGCCGCCATTCTGTGTAAACTCCCTCAGCTCATCCATAATCAGCCGCAGGCCGCTCCATTTGATGAAGGACACCAGCATGTCAATCCGGTCGGCCGATACGATCTCTTTCTTGAGTTCCGTGAACATCTGCGGCTCATGCACGGCCCCAGTGAAAAGCGAGCTTTGCGCAATAGATGTTTCCGGACGTTCCATGTCCGCAGCGGTCTTTCCCACGGCCAGACGCGGATCAGCGTCCCGCAAAAGCGCAAGAAGCTGCTCTGCCCGCTGGTCAACCCCCAGTGCTGCAAAGTCAGCTTCTTTTGTCGTATCTTGAATCAGGGCTACAATCTGATTGGTAAGCTCGATTTGAGTTGAAATACCCCCGCCGTTGTCCAGTACGTTATCCAGCCCCTTCTGAACCACATCCGCCAGATACTGCGCCAGCACCTTGGAAGCTTCGGCTTTGTCAATAGGCGCAACAGCCTTGCGAGCCTCCGGAATCTCCGCAAGCTCGCCGGTCAGGGCGTTGTTGATGACTTGTTCGTATAAGCCGGGATATAGCATCAGTATATCTCCTTTTTCTTGCCTAATTGCTTTTTGGCGTTACGTAAGAATTATGGACTGTTGTGCAAAACAGCTATTATCATTCAAGATGTGGCCGCAAACATTGACTTTATTATACAACTTCTCCACCTGTGAAGCAACTCTCATTCACATTTTCCGTATCCGTATTCTGAGTTCTGTTCGTCAATTTTGATTGTAATATTCACCGGCGTTTTCTGCTCGCCGTCAACATCATAAGGGCTTGGGATTATCCCAAAATCGCCGTGTGTCCGGACACCGGATGTGCTTGCTATTCTTCCAAATCTCGGTTTCCCCCGTTCCCGCGTCGCGCTTTTCCTTCGCCGCAATCTGTGTTATACTGTAGGAAAATCACCGAAGGGAGGGCTGCTCATGGCAGAGCGGCGCGTATTTGCCGGTTACTACAAGCGTTACGACGGCAAGCCCATTTTCGTCGTCCGGGTGCTCAGGGACATCGACACCGGCGAGGCCATCGTGGTCTGCAAGGACGCCAGCTTTTCCCGCGAGGATAACGAGCATTACTACCTCATCCACTATGCGTCCTTCTGCGAAAAGATCGAGGTAGACGGCGAGCTGCGGGACAAATATGTGCGCCAGACCCGGCGTGAAATCGACACCTCCATCGTCCGCGAGGTGTACGAAGACGGCTTTCCGGAGCCCAAGATCAAGCGCTTCACTTACGTTGACGACGAGTATGAAGATCTCTTCATCCGTTGCAGTAAAACCTACTACGACTACGCCAAGGACATCTGCGAAAATTACCGCATGGACTTGCAGCGCTACCGGCTCATCCGGGAACGGAAGCAGTACATCGGCGTTCATGACCGGGAGGAATATCTGGCCATGCGCGAGGATCTGGCATTTCTCCATCAGTCCCTCAAGACCGTGCTCCACGACTACGCGGAGATCTTCAAAAAACGCTTTTCCGAGGGACTGTCCATCCGCAAGACAGCGGATGCCTTGCAAATGAATCGCGGGGCGGTCGAGCGGCGGCAGAGCGCGCTGTATCTTGCGTTTGCCGTGCTTCTGCGGCAGCAAGATGAAGCGGACGGCACTTGCCGGTTATCGCAGGAAACCGACGAAGATTACCTGGACACAACTGAATAGCAGCAGCTTCCCGGAAGCGCCTGTCATGCAGACAGGCGCTTCTTTTTTGCTCTTTTCGTGCCAAGTGTGAGACAAATCGCCTCGATTTGTCCGTTGGATAGCAGAAGAGTTTCAGAGCCGAAAATTTTGCCTGTTTTTTTCCCCCCCCAGCAAGGGCAAAAATGCGCGTTGTAAAGTAGAAGAATTTTTTTCAGAAGGCTACCAAGTTTTTCGCAAAAATGTCCGTTGTCATGTAGAGGGGCAAAAGTCAGTGAGGCTGCGGCATGATCGTCCGCAAATCGATTTCATGACAGAACCGTGACAGTTCGCTTTATGTTGTCCGCAGGTGATATGAAGGAGGTTTTCAGCGCAAATTCCAGAAAGGTGTCACCCCCTGCGAACTGGATTTGTGACAGATCCGTGACAGTCCGCTTCATTTTGTCCGTTGGATAGTGAAAGGAGAATTTTGAGCCAATGCTCCAGCCGCAGCAAACCACGAAACTTTTTCAAAATTGAAAGGAGAACCGCTATGTACACCATGCACTTTGATCATTCCCACAAAACCGCCGTCCCCACGGAGCTGCTGCAAGACCTGTATCTCTCGGTCGATGCCAAGGACCTTGCTGCCATCCTCTGTTCCTTCGGCAAGGATGCCTTCGAGCTGTCCGAGTTGGCTGACCAGCTGCGGGATAACCTGTCGGACGAGCGAATCTTCTGCGCGCTCATAGAGCTTTACGGCATGTGCTATCTGGACGTCTGGGAAGAGAGCGACGACTTCCATCTGAAGCTGAGGGGGATGTGACCATACCAGACCGCACACGCCCCATCCGCAAGGAAATCTGTCTGAACGAGACAGAGCTGAATCTCATTCAGCACAAGATGCGCCAGCTGGGAACTCATAATTTCGGAGCCTACGCCCGGAAGATGCTCATCGATGGGTACATCATCAAAGTCGATTACACCGAGCAGAAGAAGCTGGCCGCCGCCGTGAACCGCATTGCATCGAACATCAGCCAGATTTTCCGCCGCATCAACAGCACGGGACACTTCTACGAGGCCGACGTTGCCGACCTGAAAGACCGGCTCGGCGACGTGTGGGAGCTGCTGAATGCACGGCAGAAGGAGGAGCTGTGACCATAACGGGATTTTCCGTCGCCGGTTTTTCAGACGGTGGACAGGCTGACGCTCCGGAGGGTTCCGAAATCGGATTTCAGGACACCGGTTTCCGCGACGTTCATCGGGGCTGAAACTCATCCCCTAATCAATAAGAAATAAATCAAATACAAGAGAATTATCCATCAATCCAATCAATACGCAGATGGATAGGATGGATGGGACAGGAGGTCAGATGAAAACATTCTGTAAGCTTACCACCGATAGCCCAGCGGCATCCTATGTGCCGCTTCCACGGTTTTTGCTGCAAGACGAAGCGCTGTGGGACATCAGCAACGACGCCAAAGTCCTCTATGCCCTGCTGCTGGACCGGGCCAGCATTTCCCGGCAGAACGGCTACGTCGAGCCGGACGGCACGATCCGGCTGTACTTCACCTTGGAACAGGCGCAGACAAAGCTCCACCGCAGCCGCCAGAGCGCCACGCGGATCTTCCGGGAATTGGAGTACAGTGGCTTGATCGTTCGGCGCAAGCAGGGCTTGGGCAAGCCCGCCCTCATCGCGCTGAACTATCCGGCGGACGCAAAGCTCATCGCAAAGGAGGGCGAAGATGCACAAGCTTGACCACATCGAACGCCTGCCGGACGGCTCCCTCTTTCGCCTGACGCCAGGGCAGCTCCGCAGTGTGCGCGGCCTCACAAAGCGCTGCTGCAACTTTTCAGGCGGCGACTGCCTGCTGCTGGACGGCGCTTGTCCGCAGTACATCTCTCGAAGTCTACTTTGCCGTTGGTTCCGCCGCGTCGTGCTGCCCCAGCAGCCAAAGCTGGAACAATCCATCCTCAGCCCCAAGAAGCTGCACCGCTGCGAAGTCTGCGGCGTGGGCATCCTCGCCCGCTCCGGGAGGGCAAAATACTGTCCCGCCTGCGCCAAGGAGGTTCACCGTCAGCAGAAGGCAAAATCCGCCCGCAAACGGCGATCCGGCGTAGACAATTTGGGGCGAAAAGCCCTTGAATGGCAAGCCTTCCCGCACCGCAGAAGCCGCGCGGCAATACGATTTCCCTCGCAGCCCCCAAATTGCGTTCTATTTGTCTACATAGCCGCCGGAACACATGCATAGATTGAAGCAGAAAACGCTTTGGAAAGGAGGGCAGCCATGGAAGTATTTCTGATCTTCCCGAAATCAAGACAGGCGCAGCAGGAGCTTTCGCAGGAGCTGGCAAAGTTCCAGTCCGAACAGGCGCTGAAATCCATCCAGAAGCTGCCCTGCTCCACGGAGCAGAAGCTGGAGCTGGTGGATGCCGCCGTGAAGCACCTGAAGGGGCAGAAATGATACATAGCACAAACGGGCAGACCGGCATTGAACGCCGGTCTGCCCGTTTTACATCAAAATAACAAAAAGCGCATTACAAAAGTACATTGCAATGCGCTTTTTAAGTGCGCCTGAAGGGATTCGAACCCCCGGCACCTGGCGTCGGAGGCCAGTGCTCTATCCAGCTGAGCTACAGACGCAGATGTATGAAAAATCGCTTTTCAGCGGTTCTCAACATATGAAATTATAGGGAAAAATCGGCCAATTTCCAATAGTGGTCAATTCGTGGTCTGACTACCGTTGACCACCGCAGTTTGAACGCTTTAAGCAACGATACATCGCACAAAAGCGGCAATAAAATATACACTGTCGCAGTAGTCGGAGAACTACGACAGGGTGGTATAGACTGACGATGAAACGTGAACTTTATTGGTTCTGCACATTTGCCGCCAAAACAGGAAAAAGCCTGTTGTCGGTTATCACAACAGGCTTTTCCGGTATTTCGTGGTGTCGTTGCACAGTAGTGGTCAAATGGTGGTCAATTTTTCAAACAGATGGAAAAGGATTATTACCTCTTAGTCTCACCATAAGCTCTTTTCATAGCTGCTTTTGATACAACCCACTGCTTTCCGAACTTACAAACATCTACGCCGTTCACAAGTTTTCCGTAAGAGACGGCTTTTCGCAAGGTGCTTTCACTCAGCCCCCACAATTCGCTTGCATCCCCGAAAGACATCAATCCATCAAAAGGTGTATTGACCTGCTCACCATGCTCCCATAATTCATCACAGGACAAGTCCAATTCATCGCCCCAGATAATGCCGTAGCCGCCGACATCAACGCTGACACAGGCAAACTCTTCGGGGTGCTCTTTCAGATAGGTGAACGCAGGAATCTTTTCAAACAGAGGCTTTATGTCATATAATTTTACAATGCCCTCACTAAATCCAACGCTCAGTTTATAATTAGGGAGAGGTGATACACTTTTAACCTTATGGAACATAGAAGAAACCTCCTTACTCCAGTGGCGGAATTTTCTTAAACTCTTGCGTTTCCCAGATTTCCTGCAAAGTATCCTTATGCAACGCAATCCATTCGCGCACCATAGCCAGCGCTTTCGGAGGGAGATAGCCTTCAAGAACTTCACCTGTCATGTAGTCAATGGCTGCAACATCATCGTTATAGATGGCGTGAATATGCGGCGGATTGTGTTCACTCTGCAGGAAATACATACGAATGATAATTCCATAGAATCTTGATAATACTGGCATGTCGATCATCTCCTTACTATCACTATATCACGATACCGTGAAAAAGTCAACAGTGTAAATCCTGTTTGCCAAACTATCGACCTATTTCCTCCAACAACTCGAGCGCCACATCTCTGCTGCCAATACGCATCAGACCGTCATCTTCTTTATCGCGTGATAGTAGGTTGGTACTGCCGTACCACACAATCTCCTGATCAATAACTGCAAAATGGGTGTGCAGGTCGGGTTGTGGCACAACGAAAATCCCCGCCGCCGTCAGTGCAGTTTGCAGCGCTTTGGTTGGCTCTACGCGAGTCTGGGGGTAACTCTCGGCAGGTTGCGTTATGACAGTCACAATCACCCCGGCAGACTGCTGCTCCTCTACCAGCGCAATCAATCGCCGGACCTTGTTTTTGTTCAATCTGGGGCTTGCAATATAGATGCTCTTGCGTGCCTGCATCAAGTCTTTTTCATAAACAGGCAGATAGCTTTCGCTGTCAAAAATTGCGTTGACAGTCTGCTTTTCCTCGTTAGGAGCAGCAAGAATTTCATATCCTATACGCCTATAGGTGCACAATCGCTTGTAATACATAGACTCCAGCACACGAATGTGCGCATCTACATAGTCATAGATGATAACATCTCGCTTACCCTCGTAATCGCGGTGTAAACGACCCGCATATTGCTCCACGTTGCCTTGCCACGAAATGGGCATCGTCAACATCATCGTGTCCAGCCGCGGAAAGTTGAATCCCTCGCCAATGTACTGCCCGATGGCCACCAGCACAACACTTTCGTTTGGAGGAACTGCCCGCATTTCGGTGCGCAGATCTTCTTTTTGTCTGGCGCTGCTGCCGCCCTGCAAAAGAAAAGTATGGTCGGCTTTAGGTTTCAGCTGTGCGTACAAAAACGCCGCATGTTCTTTCTCTTTGGTCAGCACCAAGGGTGTGCGGCCGGCTTGCAGACAGGAAACCACATCGGTCAGAATCAGCTCATTGCGTACCGCGCTACCCACCACAGCACGGCAGGCTTGATTGTAGCTGAGTTTGTTTGCGTTTGGCGCGAACAAGCGCGTAAAACGCGGGTAGACAAAATGCCGTACATTTTGTGCAACCGCGCGGTCTTTGGCTGTATAGCGGTAGCGGATGGGACCAAACTGCATAAAGATTTTTTGCTCCTGCCCGTCGTCGCGCTTGGGTGTAGCAGTCAGCCCGTAAACGTATTTTGCATTAACGGCGTTCAACACATCTTCAGCAATAGCAGCCCCGGCGTGGTGGCACTCGTCCATGATGACCATGCCGTAATTCTTGATAAGCGGGTTTACGTCGTCGCTCTGCCCAAGGGACGTGATCATGGCAACATCCAATATCCCGCCCAGCGTATTGCGTCCGCCGGACAGTGTGCCGATGACGCTTTTACGTTTTTTGCGCCGCCCTTTTGGGGTGATGTACTCCGGCAGATCCTCGTCGATTTGCAGGAACTTTTCAAAATCTTCCACCCAGTTTTTCATAATCTCGGAGTTGTGAACCAAAACCAACGTGTTGACCTTGCGCTGTGCTATCAGATACGCACCAACAGCGGTCTTACCAAAGGCAGTTGCGGCGCAGAGTACGCCGATATCATGTTCCAATATTTTCGCGGCGGCGTCCGCCTGTCGGGAGTATAGAGTGCCTTTGAAATCCACCTTGATTTCGCGACCTGTCTGGCGTTCGTCACTTACTGTGTAGGGAATTCCAACAGAGTCCAATTGCGCGGTCAACTTTTCTGCACAACCGCGCGGCAAATGAATATAGCTGCCGACATCCTCACCGCAGAAAACGATGCGGGGAATATTGCGAGTGGAAAATCCCAGCGCTTTCTTTTTGTAAAACTCTGGATTGCTGTATGCCGCCAGCCGCCGTAACGCATTTTGCAGACGAGGCTTTAAGCCTGCTGTGTCTATGTAAATGCCGTTGGCAAGCGTTATAGAAAGCGGCTGTCTGGCATCCTCCGAATGGAACGCCTGAGATGATTTTTCCCACGGCTTTTCAGTATCTTCTATATCTTCTGTTTTAGAAAGTGTACCTAATTCACCATCCGCACTCCATAGTGCTGTTTTTCTCTCTACAAATTCCTTGCTGATCCGCTGTACGGATTTCAGATATTCCCACTGATCGGGATAGGCGTTCCGGCTTTCATCCACAAATGCACTATTGCCCTGCCGAAGCGCCTGCCCCTGTAGCGGCAGCGCAATCAGGTTGCCAAGACCACCCTCGGGCAAATGCTCCTGTGCAGGCAGCATACGGTCATAGGTTTTGAAGTCTTTTAAATTGACGGATTCCGCGCCCTTAGTAAGCAGCGCTGATCCGAATCTGCGAACCAGTTCGGCGGGAATCGGTGCATCAAAAAACAGCCAGACATGTGCGCCGCTGCCGGAACGGGAACGTTCCACGTAGCAAGGCACACTGTTCTGGCTGCAAATTAGGCGCAAAGCATCCACATCCTCCTGCCACACCGTGCCGGGGGATGCTTCATGGTCATCAAAATCAAAAACGAGGAGCCGGCAGGTGTCATCCGGCAGCAGAGGATAGATGCCGATCACGTCGCTGCCATCGGATTTTTCTCCGGTCAGATGCGCCATCAATGCGCGTTGATTCAGCGGCGCCCAGCTGCGATTGGGACAAGACGCACACTTGACCTTTTGACGGTCTGCTTTTGGGCAGACGCCGTATCGCCACAGATTTTCACAGACAGGAAAATACCCGGCTTTTCCGTTTTTCATCACCGCACGTTTGGCGTAGACGTCACTGCGCCCGTGGAATAAGGAATAGAAGAAACGGGCATGGGTTGGGCTGATGACCGCAGAAATCGGGACAATTATACTTTGATTACTGGGAACATCCGGAGCATCAAAGGAAATATTGTGGGCTGAGAGAATACTTTCCAGATAGGCAATGCGTTTTTTTAAGATGTAGATTTCTGTGGCGTCATTCATGTACAGCCCTCCAAACGTATCCTAGATGTGCAGATAATATTTGTATATTTTTATCTTATACAAAAAGCAAGGCTTGCGCAAGATATATTTAGAATAAGTTTAGCTGAGTTGAGCATCGCTCAAGAGTCGTAGTTCTACATCGCAAAAAACGACCCTCAAGAGAGATGAAAAAATCGAACGGCACGCCCAAAAATACAAACGATAATACGGCGATTTTAGTTGTGCAAAATATAAAGTAGCGCAGTTGAAAATAGGTATTCAGTCGGAGAACTACGACGCGGCATGTAATTTGATGATATATAGTAATTTCTTGTTGGTTCTGCACAGCTCTGCTACATCTATCGGCAGTGATATAAAACAATGTATCAACGATAAAAACTGACCGCCGGCAGAAAATATCACTGCCGGTGGTCAGTTGGTGGTCAACGGATAGACTTTTTCAGCGCCGTCTGGTGAAAATACGCAACGTGGCTTTAGGTGATAATTTCTCGAGTTTGCATTAATAAACATTTTATAGACAGGAATTCTTTTTTCTCTTGCAATGTCCAAAAGCAAACGCGCATATATAGGAGAAATCTTTCTACCAAGATAGATAGCACACGCTTTTTTCTTTACAAATGTGTGTTCTTCTGAAAGTAGCGCGGGTGTTGCGAAAGCCCCCATAAGACGCCATTCATGCTCGGATTTCCACTCTGTGGATTTATGTATCATTATTTTGGTAGGTGCAAGCATATCGGGGCACGGAAGGATTTTAGCGGCATCAAGTATGTTTCCCTGACTGGAAAATGTCTTAAAATAGTCGTTTACAAGAGAACATATTAAAAGCCATTCGGCATAAGGCGTTGCGTCGTAACGCCTTGATTGGTAAATAATTGGGAACAATTCACATCGAGTGGGCAACTCACTGTTTCCTTCACCTACAGAATCAACACATGGAAAACCTCGAAAGTTATATCCAATGGAAAATCCTGTACTTGAGGATGCATAATGTCCCCACTTATTTGCAGATGTAATCGTATCAGAGAAACAGGCGAATTTTAATGTATTTTGCGTTAAAACCGAAATTTTCGGAGTGTATGCTTTAATAGCATTTTGAGAAAATGCTTCAAAGTATCGTAAATAAGTTTCCATATCCTTTGCAGTAATATGCGCAACGGATTCTCTCATCTGGCAAAGAACTTCACGCGGGAAAAAGCGTTGTACTACCTGCGGAAGTTCTTCCCAAGAAACTTTTCCCGAAGTGAACCGTGAAAATTCGTTTATAGCCTGTAAAACGTACGCGGTGATTTTTGCTTTATCAAAATACAGCAACGCATCATAATCATCATTCATGACATTTCCCTTGGAAAGCCAGATTTTATCATCCCAAAGGGCTTGAAGAGAAAGTTCATTACAGGAACGATAGCGAAATAGCATTGGCGGAATCATCGATTGAATGCCGTCCAATAGGGGTTTATACAGACGATTATATTCCTCATTCGAAAGATTGCCTTGAAGTGTGGTATCATTCATCAGCTTCGCGTATTCTCTGAGAGTCACTACATTCACCACCTTTTTATAGATCGCGTTATAAATTAACGAATCCTGCGGGGCCTATTATGCGCCAAATTGTAGCTGAGCAGTTTTGTGAAGCGGATAGGCATTGATTGGTATTTCATTACTGTATGTTCCGAAATGCAATCACTGTACTCATGTTTTCAGCCGATATTTACGCGCACGTCCGGCGCCTTCTGCAACAACAGCCTCTTGTTCAATCAATTCTGCCAAATACATTTTCGTGCGGGAAACCTGTAGTCCAACCGCCTCGGCGATTTCTTTGCTTGCCGCTTCAGGAGTGTCTGTCAGGTACTGTAAAATGTCCGCTTTGCGATGTTCAGCAATGCCGCCACGTTTTACCGCCACTTTTTTGCCGCCACTTTTTACCGCCATTTTTGCGGCGGAAAGCGGTAGTGTCAGCGTTGTCCGATCTGGATTAAATGCTTCTACAATCTCTGGCACCTGCCACCCCTGCTTTTGCCAAACGGAGCGAATACTTGGCAATCCACTTCCTGCACGCTCGCCAACATTTATCAGGTTGAACATTTTAATGAGCGACTCGTTTCGCGGGTCGGATACACCACCGACAAGAGCTTCCTGCACATTGATGCGGAAAGCTCCGGGGTTGGCAATGCGAATCTTATCCGGCCATTTTTGAATCACCAGACCACGACGGTCATAGTAGTCGGCATGAATCAAGGCGTTTGCCAAAGCCTCGCGCAAAGCCTTATGCAGAGGGGTGTCGTCAATGCGATCTGTACCTTCCAGCTTAAAAGGTACTTTAATATCCTGCGCAATTCGGTTATATACGCGGAAGTAGAAATCGCAAATATTACCACTCCAATCTCCGGAAGTGGAGACGATACGGTCTGTCCAACGTTCATCTTCTGTGGTCGAACGGTCATGCTCTTGATAATCCAGAAAATAATGCGGAAATTCCCGCACAATTTCGTATTCATGGCCGAACATCAATAATCCCGCAGCAGTAGGGCGCAGTTTCCTACTGCCGTCCCGCGCCATAGCGCCAATACGATGCAGGAAATCCTCAACCGCCAGTTCTGACCAGACATGCCCGGGACGCAGATTGTCCATACGCTGGCGATACCGGCGGATTGTATCCATATCGAACACATCGGTCGTCATTGTGTCCATCACGCGGGCATCCTGTGAAATATCCGCCTGATCGCGCATCATCGCGCGCACTTCGTCTTTTGTGCAATGATAGTCACCCTCGCCATTGCGGCGGTAGGAACCCGCAAAAGGATCGGTTCCGATATAGACCGGTTTGTCGTGACGGTCGGCACGGGGAACCTCAATAATAACAATTCGGTTTCCGCCGCTTTCGACAATCTGCACATTTCGGTCAGAAAGAATATTTACATTGACGACGGAATGATTGTTGACACTATTCCAGAAATCAGAAACAATCTTTTCGGGAGAGGATAGTGGTACGCTGGAAAAGCTCTTGTCTGCATTTTCTACAACGCCGAGCAAAATATAACCGCCGAAAGTGTTGGCAAAAGCCGAATATGTTTCCCAAATGCTGCGGGGTAGCCCACCTTGAGCCTTTTTTGCTTCAATGCGGTTGTTTTCTTTGTATTTACTCAATTGGGATAAATCTAGCATAGCATCTATCTCCGAATGCGTTATTTACAATTAAGATAAATCAATTATAGTACATAGAGCGTATAAAGGTCAATGAAATCACATTATGCTAGTATAAAATTTTTGATGCCAATATTGTTGGATTTGCTGTTACCGATATAAGCTATCTCTATGCAGACATTAATTCAAGCCATAATAATCGTAGGCTTGGATATAGTTGATTATAGTTTGGAAGTCGATAAAAAGCGAGTTGGAAAACGTATAAAAAACGACATGAAATCGAGTGCTGTAAAGCTGAACAAGAATGAAAAAGCAAACGATAGTACGTTGATTTATTTGTAAATTTACAACTTATAGCGTAGTTACTTATAGGTATTCGGTCGGAGAACTACGACGCGGAGTACAATTCGATGATATACAGTGATTTTTTGTTGGTTCTGCACTGCTAGGACACATCTATCACAAGTAACACAAAACAATGTGCCAACGATAAAAATTAACCACCGGTAGCAAAAATTACTGCCGGTGGTCAGTTGGTGGTCAAAAAATGGTCAATGCGTGCGAGATACGGCGCTGCCTTTTGCCTCACCGTAAGCCCGCTTCATAGCGGCAGCAGACACAACCCATTGTTTGCCGAATTTGCATACGTCAACGCCATTTACCAGCTTCCCATAGGGCACAGCTTTGCGCAGGGTAACAGTGATAAGAAAGTGATTTAAGCTTGACTGTTAGCTGACGGATTCAGGTGCTAAAAAGGACACCTATTCTTTTGAATAGATGTCCTTTTTTGTTGTGCCGCGGGGCTGTTTTTGAATCGGGTCAGATGGCCCAGCGCTGGCTTTCGGTCTGCAGATCCACCATGTGGGTGTACAGTCCCTTCTGGGCGTACAGCTCTGCCGGGCTGCCCTGCTCGACCACGATGCCGCCCGACAGCACCACGATTTTGTCCGCACCGGCTACGGTGCGCATCCGGTGGGCGATGATAAGGACAGTTTTGTGTTTTATGAGCCGGGAAAGTGCCTCCTGAATGGCAGTTTCGTTCTCCACGTCCAGACTGGCGGTGGCTTCGTCCAGCAGAATAATGGGCGCATCCTTCAGGAAAGCGCGGGCAATGGAAATGCGCTGACGCTCACCGCCGGAAAGGGCGCAGCCGTTTTCCCCGATGTTCGTGTTCCACTTGTCCGGCAGCTTTTCGGCAAATTCCTCGCAGTTTGCCAGCTTTGCCGCCGCAAGGACCTCCTCGTCGGTCGCGCCCTTGCGCCCCAGACGAATGTTTTCCAGTATCGTGTTGTCAAACAGAGTCACATCCTGAAACACGATGGAATACAGGCTCATGAGCTTTTCCGGGTCGATTCGGGAAACCTCCATGCCGCCCACGGTGATGCTGCCCTTCTGGTAGTCCCAGAACCGTGCTGCCAGTCGGGAAACAGTGGTCTTGCCGCCGCCGGAGGGTCCCACCAGTGCCGTGACCTCGCCCTGCTTGGCGGTAAAGGAGACATCCTGCAGCACCGTTTCGCCGGAGTTGTAGGCAAAGCCCACATGGTCGAACACGATATCGCAGCCCTGATTGGTCAGCTGCTCGCTGCCGGTCTGCAAGGGAGCGTCCAGAATCTCGTTCATCCGCCCCACATTGGTGCGCATGGCAATGACCGCCGCCAGATTCTGCAACGCGCCCTGCATAGGGTCGTACATCCGGGAAGCCGCCATCAGGAACAGAAACAGGGTCAGCACGTCGATACTGCCCTGCACCAGCAGCACCGCGCCGGTGAGTGCCACCGACGCAATGCCCAGCTTGAGCACCATGCTCGCAGAGGACACGAACAGCGCCGTTTCCAGCTCTGCCGCGATAGACTGCTTTTCCACAGCTCGAATTTTGTCGGAAAGACCGGACAGATACCGCTGCTCCGCATTGCCGGCTTTCAGGTCGCGGAGGGTTTCGATGTACTCCTGAATGCCGTCCGCACAGGCTATTTTCGCCGCCATGGTCTTGGCCTGCACCTTGTCCTGCACCCGGTAGCTGCCCACCACGATGGCAGCAGACACCGGGATTACCCACAGGGCTGCCAGCGCCATACGTCCGTCAAAGGCGAACAGGCTCAAGGCAATGAGTACGGTGGAGATGAGGGAACCGAACAGACCGGGGATGAAGTGGGAGCAGTTCTTTTCCAACACCTCGCAGTCTGCCATGATGGTGCTGGTCAGGTCGGCAAGGTCGCGCTTGCCGAAAAAGGACAGGGGCAGCTTGCGCAGCCTCTCCGCAAGGGTCAGGCGGCGGGTGCCACTCTCTTTATAAGTAGTAAAATAGGTGCCGTTGTACTGGAACCATGTGGTCAGCAAAATCAGCGCAAAGCAGACCGCACACCCCAGCAGATAAAAGGCGGTTCTCCCGCTTGTGGAGCCTGCAAGCAGGTCTTTTACCAGAAGATACAGCAGCCCGGTGGGCAGCATGAATGCCATATTCTGGAACGCACACGCCAAAACGCCCTTTACAAGCCCCCTTGCGCCCTCCGGGGAGCTGGCCGTGGCGTGTTGAATTTTTTCAATCATCTTTACCCCTCCTTTGCGACCTTCCACTGCACCGATAGCTGATACTCCTGCCACATCCGGGCAAACAGACCGTTCTGCGCGCACAGCTCGTCCTTTGTGCCGGATTCTGCAATTTGACCATCCTGCACCACATAGATACAGTCGGCGTTGGCTACGGTGGACAGGCGGTGTGCGATCATCAGCACGGTTTTGCCCTTGGCAAGCCGGGCAAAGGCTGCCTGCACCTTAGCTTCATTGTCCGGGTCGGCAAAGGCGGTGGCCTCGTCCAGAATCAGGATGGGCGCATTTTTCAGCATGGCGCGTGCAATGGCAATGCGCTGCTGCTCGCCGCCGGACAGATACACGCCCTTGGTGCCGATAACGGTATGGATGCCCGCCGGGAATTTTTCTATAATATCCATGCACTGCGCTGCTTTCAACGCTGCCAGCACCTCGGCTTCGGTGGCCTGCGGTCTGCCCAGACGGACATTATCCAGAATGCTGCCCTTGAGCAGGCGGCTGTTCTGGAACACAAAGGAGATGGTATCCATCAGCTCTTCCTTGGGGATTGCCCGCACATCCGATCCGCCCACCCGGACGCTGCCGATCTGCACATCAAAGAACCGGCAGACAAGGTTTGCCAACGTAGATTTTCCGCCGCCGGAGGGACCTACAAAAGCCACAGTCTGTCCCGGCTGAATCTCCAGCGAAACGCCCTTAATGACCTCGTTTTTTCCGTCATAGCTGAAATGCACGTTCTGCAGCGCAACAGAAGCATCCTGCGGGTGCTGCGGAACAGCCTGAGCCTGCATGGGTGCTGCCTCCAGCACCGAGTCGATGCGTGCCAGCGCATCCGCTACCACCATCTTGTTCTCGCTCATGTACATTATGCGGGTCAAGGTCAGGGAGATCACCGGCGTGATGATGATATAGAACAGCAGGTTCAGCAGAAATTCCGGGGTCACGCCGTGTGTCGTGAACAGCAGCCCGCCTGCAATCAGAAAGGCGAACACGCCGTTGACGGCGGCGGTGTAGAACATCATGGGCAGGCGCAGGTCTTTGGTGTAGGAGACGACCCACTTTTCGTACTCATCAATGGCGGTCTTGAATTTTTTGAAGGAAAACACACTCTGCCCGAAGGTCTTGACCACCGGAATGCCCCGGACGTATTCCACTGCCTCGTTGGACATGGCCTCCAAGGCGTTGCCGTACTGCCGCATTTTTTCGACCATCTGCTTGCCGGTCATGGTCGCCATAATGAGGAAAGCCAGCACCACCGGCGCAAGGCTCAGCAGCCCCAACCTCCAGTCGAACGCCAACAGCAGCACCAGCAGCCCCACCGGGGTGGCGATGGCATTGTACTGGTCGGGCAGCTGGTGGGCAAGATAGGTCTCGGCGGCTCCGGTACTCTCGTGGATGATCTTGCGCAGCTTACCGCTGCCGAAGTTCTCGGCAAAGCCCAGCGGCAGCAGTGCCAGATGCTCCGACACTGCCAGCCGCAGATTCGTCGCCACCCGGAATGCCGACAGATGGGAGCACATCAGCGCCGCAATGTAAATAAGGTAAGACAGCACCGCGAATAGCACTGCCATCCAGCCGTAATGCGGGATATTCACCGCCTGCGCATAGTTTGGCGCCGCGTTCAGCACATCCCGCAGAATCATCCAGATATAGAGGAACGGCACCAGCGCCGTCAGCGCGCTGATGGCGGAAAGCACCCAGGAGGCATAGGTAAAAACCCGATACCTGCCCGCATAGCTCATCAGGCGGGAAAAGTCAGATTGTTTTTTCAATAAAATCACATCCTTACCGATAAGCTCCCCTGCGCACCCGCCTGAATCAAGCGAGTGCGCAGGCGCCGTTTATTCTGCCGCAGACAAATTTTCCGTGGTGAAAAGTTCAATGACATTCTTCATGGTTGCCTGATCATAATCTTCCGCAATCGCCGCCGCGTTCCAGTAGGCGTAATTGCCCTCGAACCAGCTTTGCAGATCACTTAGATCCTCTGCATAGCGAAACTCCAGATGATAGGTGGTTTCCATGGTGTCGGGCGAGAAGGCGAAATAGGTAAACTGGCCGGAATTTTCATCCTCGCTCTGATAGAAGATAAAGCCGTTTTCGTTTTCCTCGTCCAGCAGCTTGTAGGTGTGGGAGAAAACCTCCTGTCCCTGCGCATCCAGACCGGTGATCGTGTGACCGTCCATCACAAACTTGTCCACGCCGCCCAGAAAATAGCAGTTAAACGCCATGCTGTCCGGGTCTGCCGCGTATTTTTCCGCCGCCTCCGGGCCGTAAGGCTCCGCCATGCACATTCCCAGCAGCATATCCGTGGTAGTCTCCGCGTTCTCAGCGCCTACCAGCGGCGTGGTGGCATCGATCCAGATATTCCGATACTCGGATTTTGACAGCTCCGGGAACAGCTCCACATACGTGCCGCTGATGGTGGTCAGATAATCATCGGTCACCGCGCTCTGGTCAGTCGGCGGCGTCTGTTCATCCGTTTTCGCCTGGCCGCAGCCGACAGCCGACAGCAAGCACAGGACACACAAAATAAATGCAGCAAATTTCTTTTTCATAAGGTACCTCCTGTATTCTCGGTTAGTTATCTATAACCACTGCGTACTGTATCATACTTCCGTTTTGCAGACTACTCCATTTTGGTTTCGCTGCTCTGTTTTGCTTTCTTCTTTGCGTCAGCACGATAGCGTGAGGGCGTTTTTCCGTACCGCTTTTTGAAACTCTCTGAAAATTTGCTGGCGTTGTCATAGCCTGCTTGCTGCGCGATCTCCGTAACAGACTTCCCGCTGCGAACCAGCTCCACTGCCGCCTGCTCCAGGCGGTATTCCTTGATATATCGGTAGATCGGCACGCCATAGACCTGCTTGAAGAGCTTTTGCAGATGCGATACCGATATCTCATGCTCCGCCGCAAGGCTGGCGAGGGATATGTATCCCTCCCGGTTTGTCAGCAAGTGATCCCGGAGATGGTGCGCAAGAACCGTCTGCTCGGACGAGCAATATAACCCCGCCGTATTCTCCTGTGGAATACGCCCAAGCAGCATCAGAAGTTCCAGCGTCTTGAGCTGCAAAAAGCCGGGATCTTCATAGAACGCACTTTCGTAAAGCTCCCGGAATACATGCTCACAGCGCGGCCCCGCAGCGCCGACCATATACCATTTACAGCCCAGAAGATTTTGCTTCCATGCGGCAAAATCCACTGAAAACGCAGGTGCGTTCTGCTTTATCCAATTTCCCGCGGCGGCCGGTTCGATCTCCAGACAGATTCCCTCGTAGTAGCCCAGCGGAAAGCAGGACGCCGAACTGCTTCCGTGAAAGCCATCGTAGCAACTGACCGCCATGTCGCCCGGCTTCAGAAGAACACGATCCCGCATGGAAAAGCTGGTTTCAAACCGTCCGTTCACGCAGAAATTGACTTCCAGCCTCCCGATCTGTGTCCGAATTTCTGTGTACGCCTCCATTTCCAGCCGCAGCAGCATGATTCCCACGCCGTCAAAGAGCCGGTAGTAGTGGATTTCTCCGTTACCATCCGCATATTCAAAGCCATCTATTTGTCCGGGGAAGCCGGAAACCACGCCCGTTTTGTCATGAAAAAAGATGTCAATCATATTGCTTATACCAAAATTCTCATGATCATTTTCTCCTTCTCCTTAACGGTTTCTGCGGTATCCCGCCTCATCCCGGTATTCGGGATGGTCGCGCAGATATGGGTCTTTATCGCCACAGATGGTATAGTCACACTTGCAGCCGTCCACGCAGGTGCCCTTCCGCACCAAGCGGGCGTGAAGCAGTTCCGTGGAGGCAAAGTCCACATTGCACAGGGCAGGCATAATGTCCGTCAGACCGTGCTTTACGGCAAACTCCGCCGCCGGGCAGGCGGTAAATTCGTAATAGATGGGTTTGTCCTTGTCGTAGGGCGCAACGTGCATCTCGTAATCATGCCACTTGCCGCACTGCTTTTCGGCGTTCTGAAAGGCCAGATACATCAGCTTCTTAAAAAAGGGTTTGTTGCAGTCCACGAATCTGGAGAGCTTGCGGAAGGCAGGCAGAATCAGATTTTCCTCGATTTCCTCGATCTCCCGAAATGAAACAACATCCCGGCACACGGCATAACAGCTCATAATGGCAATGCAGTCGTAGGTGCCGCCCGCGCCGTTGTGGAAGTTTTTGCTGCCGCCGAGATCGGTGCGCCAGTCCGAAAGAAATTCTACATACTGCAGCTGCACCCGTTCCCAAACGGCCTCCCGTTCCGTTTCCGGGTAATGCAGGGCGATTTTCGCCTGTATCTCCTTTTTACACGCCCCGGAATACAGCACATGGCAGCTGCGGTCAAATTGTAGTTTGCTGTCTTTCATACCTTTTCCTTTTGCAGGCTGCACTGATGTGCCGCCTGTCCGAATTCAAAGTATTTCAATGCTACTCCGCCTCATACTCGTTTCTTCTTGTACCCGCAGTCGCAGTAAGGGCCGCCGGAGGCAAGGGTATACTGCCGCACAAAATTCGTCACGCCGCCCGCCTCGCTCATGGTGTAGTCCAAATGGCACATGGCGGGCGTCAGGTCATAAAGCCCCAACTCCTGCATCAGCGTGCAGATACCGCATTTTGTGAAGCGCCCCTCATAACCGCTGCCGTCGGGATACTCGTAAAAGTCCATATTCCACGAGTAGGGGTTGCGGTCAGCCGCCTTCCGGGCAGCGGTGGCTTTCATGGCGGCAATATCCTTGGGCGTGAATTTCGACTTGCCGCTTTGGCGGCAGAACCACTTCATCAGCGGCGTCATCTGGGCGTTCTCATAGTATACCGTCAGCGACTCCGTATCCGGCCGCCTCGGCATACAGAGAACGAACGCCCCCAGCATGGCGCAGCCAATGATGTTCATGCTGAACCGATCGCCTTTTTCAAATTCGGGCAGCTTTGCGATGATCTCTTTGTACTTCAATTTTGCGGTCTTTCGGATTGCTTTTGCGGTTTTAGCATCATAACCAAACACCTCTGTCAGTTGCTTTTCAAATGACTTTGCAAACACTGCCCACATTGCCATGGGCATTCCATTCCGGCGCATCTCACTTCTCCCCTTTCCATTCCGCAAGAGTCCGGCACATCCGTTTCTCGATGTCTATCCGGGTCTGGCGGCATTCCTTGGGATATTTCTTTGCCGCCTGAAACGCCAACTGCACAAACAGACCGGAGCCAACCGGCAGCATGGTTTTCAGCATCCCCTCCGGAAAGACAAAGTGGGTACCGTGAGCATAAACCATTGTTTCAATCTCGCATTCATGCGGCTTTTCCGCAAGGCGCTTTTCCATACGGCGGATATACTTTGCGGTATCCCACAGCGCATCGTCCTCCGCGCCGATCAGCAGCAGCTTTCCCCGGATGTTTTCAACAGGAATATATTCTTCCGGCTCGATCGGATGCGCCGCCTCGGAATCGTCAAACAGCTTGCGGGAGTTGACCATATCGCCGGTGCGTTTGCTCTCGGCGGCGACGCAGTGCCAATAGTCGGGATGCTGATAGCAAAACGGCATATAGGGCAGCGGCTTGCCCCGGTAGGAGAACAGCGACTCGCCCTCGACCGGCCATTCCTTGCAGCCGTCCCTTTTGCCCTGCATGAAACCCTGCCACACAAAATCGCTGGGCGTCATGGCAATGGTCAGGGTAACATCCGGGAACATGGCAGCCGCTGTCAGCGCCAGCGTTCCCGTAGTCGATGCACCGGCAATGCCAATTTTATGGTTGCCGTTGGCTTTCAGCCACGAAATAGCCGTCTCCACGCGCTCCAGCGGATAATTATGATGGCCGTAATCCTTTTTCGCGGGCGACATGGTGAGCACATTTACGCCCCGCCCGCAGAGCCATTTCACGGCAGAACGCGCAAGCCGATCCTCCGGATCGTCACCAATCATCGCAATGACCGCGCAGTCCGATCCGCCGGCACACGCCCAGTACGCGCCGTAAAAGCCGACGGTCTCCACATCAAAGTGCTGATGCTTCATTGCTTTTCCCTCCAAATCCGATCTTTATGATCTGCATGTTCATCATCCCGTCGCCGACTCGGGCAAGAAAGCGGAAAAAGCCGCTGACTGACGGGTCTTTCAGATCGTTGTAGCCCAGCATATAGCCCCGGCTGGAGACCCGCAAACTGCTGTCCCACGCGCCGATCTCGCTTTTCGCGTCCGAAACAGCAAAGTATGCGCCCACATCCTTAATCTCGGCATCCTTCAGCCATGTTTTCAGCATCAGTTTCACCGCCTTTTCGTTGGCGGCGTCAAACACAAGTACGCCGCCTTGAAAGGCGCCTGCCATAGCACGTACCAGTGTTTTTACCTGCTCCTTTAGGAAATAGTAGAACACTCCCGCCGCAAAAAAGACCGCGCCGCCGGAGGCGTCGATTCTCTCAAACCACGATGTATCGTTGAGGTTGCAGGGGATATTTTCCTCCCGATCCCCGGCTGGGAGCAGCTGATTCCGCACAGCGATGACGTCCGGAAAGTCCAGATTGTAGATTTTGCAGTGTCCGTTGTCGCAGGCGCGGCCGGTGCAGTCCAGCCCGCAGCCGAGATTCACCACCGCCGCATTGGGATGACTTTTCAGATACTCCCGCACCTCGAAGGCAAGGTCGTTCTGCCGCATGGCAGCCTCTAAAAAGCCAAACCGCTGCATGAGTTTGTGGGATTTCTTCTGAAGCGCCGAAAAATCATAGTCCACCGCGTTCATCAGCCGCCGCGCCGCCTCATCCCGGTACAAATTGGGGTACAGCTCGGAGCACATTTTCCGTGCGTACAGCGGAATGATCAGCGTCTCCTGCACCGTGTTCTTTTCAATTTTATAGCGCACAGTCATCCTCCTTTATCGCCCCACAGCCTGAAGATACCCGGCCCTCGCCACTTCCTCCGTGTCGTCCGATTCATCATAGGCGTCATAAGGCGCGGTGGGGTCGGGAACTCGCTTTTTGAACGGTGAGCAAAGCTTGTCCTTATGGGCAAAGGCGAACTCGAAGTTGTCCGTCCAGCCGGTGTGACCGGTGAGAAACAGCGGATGCAGGTCACGGCTTTGCAGCTTCTGCTCCAGCGCCGCCAGCGACTTTACCGCCAGTTTGTTGCTTTCTGCCAGAGAGGAAATGAAACTGTAGCCGCCGTCCGCGCCGAACCAGAGAGTGTCGCCGGTGAAGAGATATTTGTCGTCAATGAGATAGACCATATGACCCCATGTGTGACCGGGGACAAGGAAGCACTCAATTTTGATGCCGTCAATCTCGAAAGTCTCGCCGTCATGCAGCAGCACCTTTTCGTTGTTAATTGCGACCTGCGGCAATTTATAGAGATGATATATGACTTTTCGCCGCACCTCGCCGGTGAGATACCGGTTTTCAATCTCGCCGATATAGAGCTTTGTGCTCCGGAACAAACCGGGGCTGTCTGCCTCCACCGCGCCCACGTGGTCGGTGTCCTGATGAGTGATGAGGATGTGCCGGATGGACTGCGGGTCGATGCCCAGCCAGCCCATTTTTTCTGCCAGCCGGTCGTAGTTGTACCCGGCATCGATCATGATGGTGGTGTCGCCCTTGCGGTAGAAGAAGATGTTCGCCACCCACTCCCGCACGCAGGCCACGCGCTCATCCACCCAACCGGTGTTCAGCGGCTTGAAGATTTCCTTGCCGCGGTACATCTTGCTCATTTCTCTTTTCTGAAATTCGGTCGCTTTCTTTGACATCGGTATTTCCTCCTTACAGCAGTAGCCCGAGTCCCGCAAGGAGCAGGGAAATCATGGCCATTCCCAGTGTTCCGAACAGCCATTTCTTTTGCTTGTCTGATTTCGAGATGTACGGCATCAGATCCTCTGTCCCCGGTATCACCCACGCCTTGGTGTGTCCGACCCAATAGCCATCGATGCCAAGCCGGTCGATGAGATTCATCACAGACAGGATTACAAAGCACTGCCAGAAACCGCCCCAAAATGTCTGCGCACCGTTGACGGCATACACGCAAATCAGCACATAAGCAAGATATCCCGGAACGCAGATCAGCTTGAAGCGCAGCGAGTTTTGCTTGATCTTTTCCTTTGTGGTCAGACCCAGCGCAACGCACCGTTCCTGTACCTTCGAGTCATACAAATGCGCCATGCCGACAGCTCCCTTGTGGATGCCGATGGCGCACACCAAGACCAGCAGCGCCCCCAGCCCCAGTCCTTCCAGAATCGCTTGCAGCAGCATTCCTTATTCCTCCCGCTTCTGTCCTGTCACGCAGAGCCAGCCCATTTTGTTTTTATGAATTTGAACATTGCAGAATCCGGCGTTTTCCAGAAATGTTTTCAGCTCATCGCCGCTGTATATGGTCATGCCGCCGATAATCTCCGTCCACTTCTCATCCTTGTCCGTATCGCCACTGCTCTCGTTGCAGATGAGAAAGGTTCCGCCGGGCTTCAGGACCCGATAAACCTCCCGAAAACACTGCGGCAGATTCGGCCAGAAGTAGACCGTTTCAAAAGCGGTCACGGCGTCAAACCAGTCCGAGGCAAAAATAATCCGCTCTACGCTGCCCTGCCATATGGCGCAGCGTCCACTACCGATTGCCGCTGCGTTGTGCCTGCGTGCCTTTTCCACGCTGACGGGCGAATAATCGACGCCCTTCACCACACCCTGCGGGCATTTTTTCAGCAGCTTCCGGATATTGGCCCCGCCGCCGCAGCCGCAGTCCAGCACCTTGGCATTTGATGAAAGCGGCAAGAACTTCATGCCCCAATCTGCAAGGGGCGCATGGAACAGATTCATCATGTTCAGCATGACTTTCCCACCAAAGCCGGTAGGCTTGCGGGTGTTTTCGAAAAACGACATCCTTCGTCACTCCTTTTCCAGAACGATGATCTTATTGGAAATATTCCGCACGGCGGGCAGCCTGTCCAGCAGCTTGTAAATTGGCGCAAACGCCGCCATACCCTCGGTTAAGCTGTGTTCCTCCACAAACCGAAAATCCGGCAGCAGTTCGGCAAGTGCTTTCCCATTCTTGATTCCCCAGTTGAATTTTGCGTTGCTTGCGTCAATGGATTTTTCCTTGAAGTGCCGCACCATCGTAGGATTCATGGTTTCCACAAATATAGTAGCTTGGGAAAAGCGGCTGGAAATCACTGCGAAAATTTGTTGCACATCTTTTGCGTTCAGATACATGGTCAGCCCTTCAATGAGAATCAGCACCGGCACATTCTGCTCGCTGATTTCTCCGCCCCAATCTTCCATGGCGGACATGGCAATCTGCGAAATCGTGCCGCTTTCCGGCAGAAGCTTTTCCCGCACCGCCATCGTTTCCGGCAGGTCGAGGTTATACCAATGCGCATAACCCGACATCCGATAGCAGCGGGTATCCAGCCCGCAGGCGATATTGACGACCACCGCACCTGAATGCGCCGCAAGCCACGATTTTGTCAGTTTATCCAGCACAATGGTGCGGGCAATGACGCCGCTTCGCATGGCCGTATCCTTGTCCGCAAGGGCAAAATCGTAGTCCAGCTTTTCGATGAGTTCTTCCGCTTTTGCGTCGTGGATCGCACCTCTGCCGTTGCTCTCTTTCGCCCTTGCATAAACGGTTTGCAGCATGGTCTCTGGCACGCCGGAGAGTTTGATCTTTTCTCTCATATCATCTTTCCTCCGCTTGCATAGTCAGAAATTTTTCCGCATACCGGCAGAATTTTTCCGGGTGTACCATCACCAGTTCCGCATGGGCCATCTTGGGGATGCCATGGATGCGCGCCTTAGGAAAATAGCGCTTGATGAACCGGATATCCCGCCTGCGATCCTTCTTTTCGTCGTCGCCGTACCAGTAGGTGATTTTCGCACCGATTTTAGCGGAGCGCTTCGGAAGCGCATAGTTGTTGGCAGACCAGAATACATTGCGGATCGTCCGATCGGAAAAGGTTTTGAGATAGGCTTCCATGGCGTCGTACTCCTTTTTGGGGTCGTGCCCTGCGGGGGTGAACCGTTCCGGCGGAAAAGCCGCTTCCAGAATTTTTCGGCTGTTCGCCGCCATTTTAAAGGACACAATATCCCGCCAAAGCAGCAGCTTTCGCACCGGGTAGAGCAGCTGATAGGGCGTGATCCCGCCGTCGATGATGGCCCGGTCGATGGGCATTTCCCCCAATGCCAGCATACGGGTCAGGCAGGCACCGCCCATGGAGCAGCCATAGGCCCCACCCAGACGGGAGACGCCGTGGCTCTTCAAATAGGAGATCACCTCGTCCACGGTCTGCTCGACTGAGGTGAAATCCCCGGGGTACTCCGGCCGATGGCCGTCATACACCACCTGAAAAACATGCCATCTCTGAGAAAGCAGCGTGATCGTGTCGGCAAAAGCCCATACAGGCTCTGCCGTGCAGGGGAAAAACAGCAGCGTCCGCTCCTGCGCCTGCCCGTGTTCCAATATCTGCATGGCTCACCCCTCCGATTTCACGCACTCTGCGTAAGCCAGCGGGAACGAGGCTTTCAGCACGGTGCTTTTCTGCACCGTCCAGCCGTTTTCCCTAAGAAATGCCAGATATTCGGGGCTTGTCCACTTGCTGTGCAGCGGAAAGCCCGCCAGCTTCATAAAAAATGCTTTGACCTTTCCGAAGAAGGCGTTATCTGCGTGGGTAAAGGTGGGCGCAACCAACACGCCGTCGTCCTTCAGCACGCGTCGAATTTCAGAGAGGGCTTTCTCCGGTTCCGGTACAATGTGCAGCGCATTGACCACGATCACCACATCGAAAGACTGGTCAGCATAGGGCAGCTGGAACATATCCTGCACCGAAAAATAGAGTTTCGTAGATTTCACGCCCTGTTTCGCCTGCTCGATCATCTCTTGGGAAGCGTCGGTAGCTTCAATATGGTCAGCATAGCGGACGATATGTTTGGCAATCAGCCCTGTGCCGGTCGCCAGCTCCAGCACGGTTTTTTGCCGCACCACAGGACGCAGCAGCTCGTACATCTGCTCGTAAGCTGCGGCATCCTTGCGCATGAAGCGGTCGTACCGCCCGGCGTTTTTGTCCCAGAAATTTTGACTGTTTCTCATGATTTCGTCCTCACAACGAGATGCTGAATTTCTCCATCTCATATAGATGGTGCGAATAAGTTAGAAGATGCTAACTATATCTCTTTTAAAAAGCCGCATCACTGCGGCTTTTCCGCTTATGCAAATAGCTCCCGGCAGGCGCCGCGCACCAGTGTTTCCAGCACCTGCGGATAGAGTACCCCAATCTGCTCCTGATGGGAGACGGTTAAAATCAAGCCCCGTACTGTGGCGGCAGCCAGCGCCATACCGCCCTTGGGCTGCAAGCCGCCCAATTCCAGCAGGGTACGGATGTGCGTCTCGTCATCGTGGTAGTGGGCGGTCTTCACTTCCTCCGGCAGCCGGTGCAGAAGAAAATCTGCGTCATTTTCGATGAACACGAAGGCTTTTGTCTTGGAGAGCCAACGGCAGGCCGCTAAAATCGCCGCTGCCGCGCGTTCGGCAGGAAGCAGAGTTGCGTTCTCTTGCAAGGACTTCTGCGCTGCCGCGAAGCACTCGGTATGGATGTCCTCCAGTACAGCGAAAAACAGCAGTTCCTTGGATTCAAAGAATTTGTAAAATGACCCCTTGGAAATCCCAACAGCCTCCGTCAGCTGCCCCACAGAGGTTTTCCGCATCCCGATGGTAATGCCGCAGCGTCGGGCCGCTCGGATCAGGTCCTTGCGGATTTGTTCATTCTGTTCGTCTGTAAAAGCCACTGCGCACGCTCCTTGGATTTATGACCACATTTACCATTTCAGTCAAATTGTAGCATGGTTCGAAGATGTTGTCAACGGCGTCGTTTTGCTTTCCATCTCAAACGGCGCAACAGCACCTTTTCCAGTCAAGATTTTCGGATGAATCATAGGTGATTCACTCTTGGGCTATTGGCAGGATTCAAGGAGAATTTCGCTTTTGTGGGCAAGGTGAATCAACGGTAGATTCTTTCTGGGAAATATACGACTTTGTACGCGCATCGGGATGGGGTGCTATTGTTTCTTAGAGGAACGTGTTTTGCAAGCATGGGCAAAGTGTTGCCACAGGGCAACCCGCCGAAAAGCCTACGGGGACAGCCCCGAACCCCTGTGAGGCTGCGAGCGCATGAGAAATCGAACTGTCGGAATCAACATCCGGGTGACCGTCACCGAGAAGAAAAAGGTGACGATGTTGGCTAAGAAGTGTTGCTTGTCTCTCTCGGAATACTTACGCCAGCGGGCGCTGGGATATGAACCGGGCGGACACCCGCCCAAGGAGGTATTTGATGTGTTGGGTAAGATTGATGAAATGGCAGAAAGCTGTTCGATGCGGGATGGCGCGGCCATCAACGCCCAGACTGACCGCTTGAGGGACCTGCTCATTGGCGGTAACTAAGATTTGGACGATTAAGGATAGCCTGCAACGTACCCTTGGTTGAAATTGCAACCTTAATTAAGAAAAGAAAAACGGCGAAGCATATTCGACCGTAAAAATAAGAAAGTTGGGACTCAGACAGCTTCTGCAGGAGTCCAGTAGCTTTCCCATCACGGTAATAAGCTGCCAAAAATGCCAGCTGATGGAAATTCTAGGCTAATAAGTTGTTTGAAATGCGGGCATGTTGACTTTGCAAATTCCAAGATGAGTTTCGATACAATTCAACTTTACATTGTGATTTTTGATTAATTGCAGTATAATTAATGGGTAGTAGGGTTTTGTGCTGCTAAAGGGGCTGTATAAGGACAACGGTTATCTATTATTTGTACTTGTGTGAAAGACAAGCGAGGTATATATGGAATATTCCGTGGTGTCAAAAATTATAGATTTATTGGTGGAGCGTTGTAAGGATGCCTTTTCTGGATTGAAAGGGAAAATTAAACTTCATTGTATAAAGAAAAATCTCGAAAATGAGGTTTTTAATGAAATACTCTCAGCGCATGGAGATAAGGTCTTTTATAATGATTTGGATCGTTTCCTCGTAGACAATGATGTGATTTGTAATATTATTCGGAATTGCTGTGATACATCGGTATTCCACTATAAATCTAATTCTCAAACAATAAATTATTATGTACATTTGTTTGCAGAACTCTATCCTCAATATAGTCAATATCATTATGAAATCTGCGTTCTCTTGCAAAAATATTTTGAGGTTATCTATCGAACTTTAAATAAATCTGATAACAACGAAACTAGAATTATTTGTAATATAGTTAAGGAACTTTCACATGAATTATTTTGCGAGCTACAGGATATTAAGAGTACCGTTGAACAAATTGATAGAAAAGTAGATGTGTTAGTTGGCAAACAAGAACTTACATCTGCAAAACTTTCATTTGACGAATATCGAAAATATTTATTGTGCTTATATCCACTGTATCCTGCCAACGAATATCTGGAGCGGAAAATTTATTCAAAAGATGAGTGCAATACCCAATTAAACGCTTTGGATGTATTGCTTAAAGAAAAATGTGTTCTCATTTTAGGTGAAGCAGGGTGTGGGAAGACGTACGAATCTATCACATTGCTTCATAAAGCGTGTACAAGCGAGAACACACATACATTAATTCCAGTATTTATTCCGCTGCAAGAATATGGATTGCTTTATTCGGATATTATTGATGGTATAAAGTATAAAATTGGTCCATTTTGTGATGGAAATGTAGATAAAATTGTTGAAGAAAAACTAAAAGATGGAGAGTATATTTTAATCTTCGATGGTGTTGACGATATAACTCAAGAAATATACCGAGAAAAATTTTATGCCGATTTCAACAATTTCACCGCGCACTACAATAAGAATTATTTCTTCGTCACGGCACGCTTTAACCGTTATCATGGAGAACTAGGTGAAAAGAAGAAATATTTTCTTACGGCTTTAAGTGAACAAACTGTTCGGCAGGAACTGATAAACGATGGAATTTCCACAAATATTCCGAAGCCGTACTATACGCTTTTCTCGAATCCATACTTTCTGTCTGTTGGAAAAGCTGTATTAAGACAAAGTGCGAATCGAGCTATATTTAACAGAAGTGGCTTGTTTGAGGAATTGTTTCATAAATTATATGGAGAGGCATCTCAACACGCAGAATCACTAGGAAGCATACCAATTACTTGCCATGATGCACAAAATGTTTTGGGACAGTTGGCTTATCAAACTTTTTCGCAACCATGTTATAGCTATATGGAATTTGACCAGAAACTATCTCAAATAGTTAATGAAAACAAGATGCGTGTTATAGGATCATTTATCGAATCTGGATTATTTAAAATTGAAGGCAAAGTGTTCTTTGTACACAAGTTGCTCAAAGAATACTGTACTGCTTACTATTTGGTTTATAACCTTCCACTATCTAGTAACAAGGAACGGTATGTGGAATTGGTTCAAAAAGAGGAATGGAAAGAAGTTTTTATCTTTGCAGGCGGAATTTTTAAAAATCAGAAAGAACAAGATGAATTCCTGGATTTTGTGATGGAACATAATTTGCCATTATATGTCGAGTGTGTTAATGCTAAAAGTGATGTAAGCAAAGCGGACGACGCCAATATACTCAATCGAATGCTAACGCAAATACTTAAGACGTATCGATTTATTTTGAACAGATATTTTCGCCAAATAGAAATGCTGTTCGAACCATTTTATGTTCCGAACAGTTTTATGGTGGGAAAAGAGCAAAAGATTGCTATTGTTGGGTGCCTATCGGAAAATCAATGTTGCTTGAGTTATTGGTTTGATTTGGTTTCGGAAGACGAAAGTGATGTTCAGTGTATTGAAGAGAATCAATGTAGGGAGTACCATAATGCCTTTGAAAAGAAGGCGCTTTTTCAAAGACGCAATATCGTTAGCCATGGTATAAATTTAAGGATGTCTGGATTTGGCGAAGATAGTGGTCGTAAAATAGCTATTGATTTAATAAAAAGCAATCTCAAGAAATTAATCGAAAAGAAAAAACTAATAGAAGACAAATACCTGCTGTGTGAACGAGTGACTTCTTGTCAACGAAAACTAAAGGCGATTAGAAATATTGATGATTTGTCTCAAATGCAATTAATTGTAGATGAAATGATTAATAATGTGCTTGAAAAAAATCCGTATGTAGAAGGATATGTTTTTGATAGAGTAGAGTTGTTTACACTCCAAAAGATATTGCACGATTTAAATAAAAATAAAGCTATTTTATCGGAGTGCATTCTTCCGGGCCCGGATGTGCCAATCACAGAAAAAGAAGTGTTCTTTACTTGGGATTTGTACTCGAAGAAGCAAAAGGAGCGTCGAATTTCCTTGTTTTTCTACTACCACGAAAATAGTTATCTGAATATGGTTAACTATAATTTTCCAGAATTAAAAAAATATTTCCGAAGATGCAATGATGCTCCATATCAAGTGGTGGTTGAAGTAGATTACAAGGAAGATGCAAATCCACATGACTTTACATCAGCACCATCAATTCAATACTACTATATTGCATCTTCTGCGGATATTGTTCCTTATCCAATAATCCGCCAAATAAAGGGAAAAACTTTTTCTGACTACAAGCAAGTTATGCAAGATATCCAAAAGAGTTACTCAAAACAGGGACGAACTGTGAAACACTTATCGACTGCGCGGACAACGTTTACATTTGTCACTACATCAATGAAAACTGGAGAAGACAATCCATTATCCGACTATGTATACAAAACGATAAAAGAAAGCTTAGAGGACGTGTTTGGATCAATCCGATGATCGTTAGGAATGGCGTGCGGATTGAAACTCTTTCTGTAGTGGCGGAATATAGATGTTCGGCCTACTTACGCACCTACTAAGATTTGCTAAACAGCCAAAATCCGTGCTATGTTGCATTTATGAAAAATAAGAATAGAAAAGCCAAGAAAGCAGGCTAAATAAGCAGGCGGCACCGTCAGAGATGGCGGTGCCGCTTTTGTCAGTAATACGCAGATATTTGGGCAAAAGATTGTTGGGTGTGGTGATAGCTTTCTGTCGCAGTTGTCGGTATGCTTTGTAGTACCGCAGGTCAAAAATAATACTAAGGAGCGTGCAAAACATGGCATCTATCAGAAAGCGCGGCAGCAACAGCTATTTGATTGTGGTATCCCGTGGATACGACTACGAGGGCAACCGGCTGAAATCTGTGCAGAAAACCGTCAAGCCGCCCAAGGAGTATACGCCAAAGCAAGCTGAGAAATGGGTAAGGGAGCAGGCGATTCTATTTGAACGCGAGGTTCAGCATACGCCCGAACCCATCAACCGCAGCATTACGCTGGCAAAGTACATTGAGCATTGGGCGGCTGACATAGGACCGAAGAAACTGGCGGACTCTACATACCAACGAGATCTGCAGGATATTCGGCGCATTCTGCCGACGCTGGGCAACTATAAACTGACGGCTTTGCGCAAGGAAGCCATCCGAGATTTTTACGAAGAAATGCGGCACAGCCCGCGTTTGGACGGCAGAGGAAATCTATCCGAGAAGTCAGTCGAGGGATTACACAACACGCTGTGCGGTATCCTGTCAGCCGCTGTGGACGAGGGATACCTTACACACAATCCGGCGTGGCGGTGCTACAAGCCGAAAGGGCAGAAGAAAGAGCGCCCGGTGGCTGACGAAGAAACCGTAAAGAAACTGATTACAGCATTCGAGGGACAGAGCATGAAATATGAAACCTATTTCAAATTAGTGCTTGCCACTGGCTTGCGCAGGGGTGAAGCCTGTGGGCTGAGGTGGAGCGATATCAACTGGCGCAAGCGTACAATCCATGTACAGCGGGGTGTAATCAAACTTAGCCACCAAGAATCAATCACTAAAGATCCCAAGACCAGCAGTGGAGATAGACTGGTATATTTGAGCAAGGAGATGTGCCAACTGCTCAAAGGATGGCGGAAAGAATGCGAATGGGATAGGCAGCAGACCGCGAACGAAACCTTGGACGAGGATGACTACCTGTTCCGCCAGCCTAACGGCAAGCCGATGAATCCCTGCACATTTACCTATCGCTTCAAGATGATTTTGAAAGCCAACAACTTGCCGCTTGATTTAAATGTGCATGGCTTACGGCATACCAATGCCAGCTTGCTGATTTCACAGGGCGTGGATGTACGAACGGTTGCCAGCCTGCTTGGTCATGCACAGGCCAGCACAACGCTGGATATTTACGCCCATGCATTTGACAAGAACAAGCGAAAGGCACAAGAAAAACTCGGAAAGGCGATTGGATTATGATGAGAAAAATCAAGCTGACCCGCGCGAACAAAAGTATTCTTCTGAAAGCACTTGCACCTTACTATTACCAGCAAAAGGCACTTGGCCATAACACGGAAAACCCGGGGCGACTGATACTGAAAATTGATTCTGTCCCAGCCGATAAAAAAGCTACTTTTTCTACAGAAGAAATCCGCCTCATGCGAATCACTATAAACAGGCTGAGGAACGAGCGTCTAGGAAAAGGGCAGTACACCGATGCGGCAGACGATATGCTGCTAAAATTATTCTGAAAATCAAACACTAACAAAAACAAAAAACCTCATTGCAAAAAACACATTGCAATGAGGTTTTCTGGTGCGACCGGGAGGATTCGAACCTCTGGCCTTCCGGGTCGGAGAACTACGACAAGCCCGTACAGACCAACGTTGAAGCGTGAATTTTGTTGGTTCTGCACAGTTGCGTCCAAAGCAAGAAAACGCCTGTTGGTGGTTGTCACAACGGGCTTTTCGGTGTTTTACGGTGCGTCTGCACAGTAGTAGTCAAATGGTGGTCAAAGAATGTAAAATAAAACGCAATAGAGTACCACTATTCCCGGTATATGACCCTTGCTTTAGCATCTTGCTGTTTTCCTATATAAACCCGTTCATTATGTTCAATTCCAAAAATGCTTGTGCATTTAATTGTCATGTTCATGCAAAAATATCCCAAAGAGTTTGCCCAACTTTCCCAACGATTTCTATAGACATCCTCAGCGAAATATATATCGAAAGCAAGTTTCTTCATCATCAATCTGTGGCTTATTCTGCTTGCAAATTTTAAATTACTTCATATTTCCATTGCAAGTATCCATAATTTTCGTCCATAAAGTGGGCCAAAAGCTGAAATCACTCCAGCGGCCGGGGATAAGCCAGCCGGGCAGGGTTTGCAGAAAATGGGGTACCGCCCACGCAAATGCCAGTGCTAAAGCAAACAGGGCTGCCCCGTGCAAGACACCGGGCAGGGCACAAATAAAGCGCAGCAACAGCACGACCAAAGCCAGTCCGACAATCAGGGCAGGCAGGGCACACGCTGCTTGAGCCAGCCATGCCTTTTGGGGGCCGTAAGTGATGGCGGTGATCTTTCCGGCACCGGTTGCTGCGGCCCACTGTTCGGCGTCCGTTTTGGGGGTGTCGGGCGAAAGACCCCGCAGCGCCGCGTGGGTAAAGCCGCTTTGCGCCGGATAAAGAAGCGTTTTGCTTTTACTTTTAAACACGCCGGAAATGAAATACTCGGTACGGTCCAGTGCAACAGTCAAGCCCATAATATCATAGCTGCCAAACAGTGTCCACGCCAGCGTCGAAGAAATCGCGCACTGCTGTCCTACGACACCGGGTGCTGTGCCCTGAAGATATTCCACAGGCAGACAGTCCTGCGCTGTACCGTCAAAGCCGATACAGGTCACATCTTCCGCTGTGCGGTCAGAATCTGCCGAGACCGCTGCTGCTTTCTCGCTCCAAAAGCTGGCAGTAACGGCTTGAGTGTTGGCATTACTTTTTTCCCATTCCCGTGCAGCGGCAAGCTGCCCGGCTGTAAGCGGGGAAGACAGGGTCACCGTCACGGTTGGGTTCTGCTGTACAATATGCGCTGCGCGGGTCTGCAAAAGCAGCTGCAAAACTACCAGCAATACTGCCGCAACCGCCCAACCTCTTTTACGATGCATCATGGATCTTCACCCGGTCCCCGGCCTGCACGGCCCGCGTACTGCTGACAATGACCTGTGTATCGGCGTCCAGCGCACCACTGACGGCGGCGGTGGTATCGCCCGTTTCCACCACCGTGACAGGCAGCGATACTACGATATTCTGCTGACCCAAGATTGTGGCTTTTTGCTCGATAGCCAGCACATAGCAGCCGGTATTATCTTTATGTACCGCGCTGGCCGGCAGCACACAGGGCCGCTTTTCACTCTGCACCGTGGCCGATGCGTTGGCAGCACCGGCACACCATGCCCCTTTGGACAAGGTGCATTTTGCTGTAACGGTGCCGTTTTCATCCGGGGCCGAAAGGCTCTGCACGGCGGCATCACAGCTTGCGCGGCTCTGGCTCAGGTGCAGTACAGTGCCAACTGAAACAAGGTTGGCTTGAGATTCTTCCAAAGGAATTTCGGCGGTAAAATCGGCATCTGCAGCCAGCTGGCCGCCCACGGCAGGGGAGGGCTGCCCAACCACGAGATCCAGCGACACAAGGGTGCCATCACTGGGGGCAGTCAGTGTGCCGCCCGCCTGCTGCACGGCAAGCAAGGCATCCAGTTCGGCCTGCAGGGTTTCGGCATCAGAGGCCGTTACAGCAGCAGCGGCGCGGTCCAGTGCGTTCTGTTTTTCCGTGGTTTCCTGCTCTTTCTCCAGCGTGTGCAGTGCGGTGTTGCGGTTATCCTCGGCACTTTGGGCGGCGGAAAGTGCCGCATTGTTGGCATCTTCGGCGGCTTTTTGGGCGCTGTACAGGGCATCCTCCGCAGCTTCCAGGGCAGCGGCGGCGTTTTCTACGGCGGCCTGTTTTTCAGCGTCGTCCGCATAGCCGGCATTGCGGGCTTTTTCCAGAGCGGCAGCAGCTTCGTCCCGCTTGGTCTGGGCACGGGAAACGCTCTCTTCACCATCGGCGTAGATTCTGTGTGTTTCCTCGTAGGCACGTTCTAATTGCTGCTGGGCGAGCTGGGCGGCGTAGGGGTCGGCGGTGTCTCCCGCCGTCTGTTGTGCGGCCTGGGTCCGGGCCTGCTGCAACGCGGCCCGCTTGGCGTTTACGGCGCGGTCCACTTCAGCGGCATCAAACACGGCCAGCGTGTCCCCGGCCTTGACGGTCTGCCCCGCCTGCACGGGTACTGCCATGACCAGCAGACCCGCGGGCACTGTAAAAGGGGTGCCGCCCGCAAAGCTGACCGTGGCCGTAGTGCGCACGCTTTTTGTCACATTGCCGGAGGACGGCCTCTGCACCGTCACGCTGGCCATGGCTGCCCCTGCTGTACCGCGGGCCAGCAGTGTCAGCACCAGCAGCAGTGCAAAAAAGCGGACAATCCACCCAAGCCGCTGGCGCTGGCGTGGGTCCATCCCGGTAAGCAGTTCGATAGGTCCTCATCCTTTCACGGCTCCGGCCAGAATCCCCTGTTCCAGATACTTTTGGCCGAAAGCAAAAATCAGTACGGCGGGCAGCAATGCAAACAGGCTGGCCGCCATGGTCAGTGCCAGGTCGCGGGTAGTATCGGTCAGATAGAGTGACAGCGACCAAAGCGACTGTGTTTTTAAAAAGGTCATAGGCTGTTCCAGCGCATTCCAGGCATCCAGAAAGCTCATGGTCAGCGCAGCCAGGATACCGGGCAGCCCCACTGGCAGGCCGATTCGCGCAAACTGCTGCCACGGGGTCGCGCCATCTATAGCGGCAGCTTCCAGCAGCGGCAGAGGAACAGCGTCAAACCCGCGCTGCATCACAAATACGGGAAATGTGCTGAATGCCCCCGGCAGAATGACCGCCCAGACAGTATCCATCAGTCCCAGGTGGTTTATCGTCAGATAGGCAGGCACCATAGTGACCTGGAACGGCAGCAACATTAAAATAAGGTACAGCCCCCGCACGGCCCCGCGCCCGCGAAATTTCAAGCGGGAGAGTGCCCATGCGGCGGGAGCACCCACGACCAATTGACCAGCCAACTGCGGAAATGTCTGCAGGCAGGTGTTCCAATAGGTGGTAAAGTATTCCGGTGTGTCCAGCAGCAGCTTGACAGCAGGTTCCAGCGTAGGGTAGCTGGGCAGCAGGGTCCACGCAGCCTGCCCGCTGCCGGAAAGCGCCGGGCCGATGGTCGCTGCCAGCTCCTCCGAGCCGGTCAGCGTGCCCATCAAAAGGAACCATAGCGGGAACCATACGAGCAGGACGAATGGGAAAAGCAGAATTTTTTTTAGAGCCGTTTTATGCATACCGCGATCACCGCCCCCAGCGCCCCTGCCATCAGGATTGCTGCGGCGCTCAGCCTTGGCAGATCCAGTGCCAGGAACCAGTTGTTGAACAAATGCTGCAATAAATAGATGCTTTTTTCCGGGTAGGCCCCGGCCACCAGATAGGCTTCGCGGAAAACTTTAAAGGTGTTCAGCAGACTCAGCACCAGCGTGACGGCCAGTGTGGGCAGCAGGTTGGGCAGGGTAATGGCTGTAAACTGCCGCCACCCACTGGCACCATCCACGGCAGCGGCCTCGTACAAGTCTGTGGAGATGCTGTCCAGCCCGCTGGACCAAAGGATGCTGTCATAGCCAATGTTTTTCCACAGATAAGTACCGATCAGCACCCAGAACGCAGCATCCGTGCCCATAAAGTCACAATGGGTGCCAAAAGTTCCGTTCACAAGGCCGTTTTGGGCAAACAATACTTTCCAGAGCAGTGCAAGGCTTGCCACCGGCAAAGCCATGGGCAGCAAAAAGGTTGTGCGGCAGACCTCGGCCCAGGAGGTATTTTTTAAGCCTTTCGCCCGTAGCGCCAAAGCCAGTGCCAGACTGAGCGCCAGCAGCAGCGGAACGCATACTCCGATAAACCGCACCGTATTTTCCACCGCCAGTCGGAACGCATCGTTGCCCAGTACCGCCGTATAGTTGGCAAGGCCCACAAAGTGTCGCCCCATCGTGTCGGTCACGCTGCGGCGCACCGTCTCCACAAAGGGGGCCAGCACAAACAGGGTGACACCGCACAGGCTGGGGGCCAGAAACAGCCAGGGCGTAGGGTCCGGGTGTTTGTTTTGTCTTTTCTGCATACAATTTTTTCCTGCAAAGCGATGCGCGGGGCAGCATGGCCGCTCCGCGCACCGATGTTACTTTTGTTCTGCCAGATACAGCGCCAGATCACTCTGCACACCCGCCACAGCGGCGGCCACGTCCTCGCTGCCGTCAATGATGGCCTGGGCATGGTTTATAAAGTTCTGCTGCAGCATCACCGGGAACAATACAGGTGTGGTGCAGTTGGCGTAGAAGGCATCCAGGTCGCCGACATACGCGCCGGTCACTTTACCCGTTTTTGCGCCGCTTACCGTCGCTTTGACGGCATCGAGTTTTTCCCGCAGGCAGTCCGCCCGCACCGTTGTACCATCGGAGCAATACTGGCTTTGCACATCGGTGCCGAAGAACGCAGCGGCCAGCCCCTTTGCGGCATCCGGATTTTTGCTGTTGGCATTCACGCCCACCAGTACCTGCGGGTTATAGGCACCCTGCGTCAGGCCGGGCATCGGGATCATATCCACGGGAACGGCCTCGGCATCCGCATCAAAAATATCGTTGGTGCGCGCCATTGCAATGACGGCGTAGGGGGTGGCAACATCCATCCAGCCGAATTTGGCGCGGCTGCAGGTGCTGTACTCGTCCTGCTGTGCATCGATGGTGACAATGTCCGCGTTGTCGTAGCTCTGGGAAGATACACCGTCCATCTCGGTGTTGATATAGTCAGCCATGCCATAGTAGTCGGCAGTTGTTTTCACAAAGGTAAATATCTTGGTCAGGGCGTCTGCATCCAGTGCGCCGTCGTGCAGCAGGGCATTGGCACTGGAAGGCAGGAGCAGCTTCGCGAAGTCAACGCCGCTGGCCAGCGCCAGAGCATACTTCTGGTCATCGGGCAGAGCCGTGTAATATTCATCGCTGTACTGCTCGGTGTCGGGGCGGGGTGCAGCGGCCAGCACGGCGTCCTGCAGGTCGTTCAGGTCGGTCAGGCCGTCCAGCGTGCCCGCGTCACCACAGAGTGCCGGGACGATGAACCGCGCAGGCAGCACATAGGCCCTGCCATCGGTCATAAACGGATCGATGATATTGCTCTGCAGCGCATCCAGCGGCACGGTGTCACTCATGTCAGCCAGCATTCCCTTATTGATATAGGTCGTGTAGTCGACACGATCCAGAAGCAGCACATCAGGCCCTTCCCCGGCCAGCAGTTCGGTGTTCAGCTGGGTCAGCGCATCGTTGATGGCGGCGCTGACATCATCGGTGTCGGTCTGCACGGCGGTTTCAAAGGTAACGTCCACCTCGGGATTGGCTTTTTTGTAGGCGTTCACGGCCAGCCGCGCCGTGGCGGAATCCGCCAATGACCAGACGGTCAGCGTTGTGTCGGCATGGGTGGGCAGCGTTTCGTCATAGTGATAGAAATAGAGATCGCCGTTTCCGCCGCTGTCGCCAAAGAGCAGGACCATAAAGTCCTCCGCCGCCGTGCGCAGCAGAGAGAGCGGATAGTTGCTGGAAATGCTCATCGCTGTGCCCTCGGCAGGGACGACCTGCTCCGGCAGGGTGCCGCCGGGGGCCAGGCGGTAGATGCCGTCCGTGCAGGCGTAATAAGCCGCGCCGTCTGCGTCGCCGGTCAGCGCTTGAGAACTGGTCGCATTGGGGACCGGGTTCAGCAGTTCGGTGCTTGCGCCGGTGGCGGGGTCCAGGGCGTTCAGGATAATATCGCCGGTATTATTGTCAAAGCTCAGGTAAACAAGCTGGTTGCCGACTGTCGTGAGGGAGTTGAGGCTGTACGCCAGATCCTGCGGCAGTGCGGCGGTCGTAACACTGCCGTCAGTCAGGCTGACCTGCACAAAATCCACGGTGTCGCCGTTGGAGACAAAATCCAGCTTATCCCCCTGAAATACAGCTGTGTTGGGGTTGATGCCCTGCTTTACCGTGTCATCCTCTACAACGGTTTTGGTTCCGTCAGGTGCCTGCAGAACCAGCCCGGCATTCTCCCCGTCATAGGTGATAAGCGCCTGCTCACCGTCCGGCGCAACGAGGATCCACGTGACCATCGCATCGCCCACGTCAAACGCTGCAGGTTCCGATGTCCAGTTGGTTCCGTCAGTGCTGGTGCGGCGGGTGTAGTCTTCGATGCTGTCCTCCCCCACCTTGCCGGTGTACAGAACAATCGTTCCGTCCGCCAGCTGCGTCGGGTAAGAGATGAGCTGCTCACCGCCAAGGTCAACGCGGCTCTCGACCCAGCGGCCCATCTGGGTATCGGTGGTGTCTGCAGCGGTCAGGCTGGGAGTGGTGTCCTGCCTGGCGCAGCCTGCCAGACTCAAAATAAATGCCGTGCATAATCCGGCACTGATGATTCGTTTCATAAGTATGTGCCCTCCTTCATCGGGTGTAGCACCAGTATACCGCCCGAATCTTGAATTGTCCTTGAAAAAAGCTGCGGCTTTTCAAGACTGTTTCAAGGTTTGGGGTGTATACTAGAAAGGGAAAAGGAGAATTATGCCATGCGGATTTTATTGATCGAAGATGACCGCGCCCTTTGCACGGCGCTGCTGCCTGCCCTGCAAGCTGCGGGCTATACTGTAGATACCTGCCACGACGGCGCAGACGGCAAAGCCCTTTTGTGCGGCGGCGCATACGATGTCTGTGTACTGGACCGGATGCTGCCCGGGCTGGACGGTCTTAGCCTGCTGCGGGCCGCCCGCGCCAAGGGATGTACCACCCCGGTGTTAATGCTGACGGCCCTGTCCGGCATCAATGACCGGGTGGACGGCCTGGATGCCGGTGCAGACGATTACCTGGGCAAGCCCTTTGACACGCGGGAGCTTCTGGCCCGGCTGCGGGCACTAACCCGCCGCCCCGGCACCACTGCCGAATCTGCCATACGCTGCGGTGACGTGACGCTGGATGCCGCCCAACTGACCCTGAGCGGGCCAAAGGCCGCTGCGGCCCTGACCAAGAGGGAGGCCGATCTTTTAGAGGTACTGCTGCGCACACCGGGGCAGCTGCAGACCCGTGCGGTGCTTTTGGCGCGGGTTTGGGGACCACTGGCCGAAGTTGAGGACGCTAATCTGGACTGTTACATCCATTTTGTGCGGCGGCGGCTGAAAGCCGTAGGCAGTGCGGTAACGATCACCACCGTGCGCGGTAGCGGCTATAAGGCGGAGGTACCGCCATGCTGACTGCACTGCGCCGCCGTTTGACCCTGCTGATGACGGCGCTGACCTCGTTGGTGCTGGCAGGTGCGCTGGTCGTGACATGGAATTATGCCGCCGCCCAGTACAGGACCGCCGCGGAGACGCTGCTCACGCAGAACTTTTCTGCCATCGTTGACCGGCTGGACAGCGCCGACAGCGTAAGTGACGCTTGGCTGGCTGACCAGGAGCACAACAGCGGCTGCCTTTTGTTTTTGTGGGACAACGGTGCCGCGCTGCATTTTGCGGGCACCACGGGCAGCGCCGATGCCCGCAATGCGGTTGAACCTCTGTTAGAAGAAGGTTTGTCCCCCCTGCTGGACACAAGTCTGCATGACAGCAGCGGTGCCGTGCAGAGGCAAAGCGCGGTGTTCACGCTGAACGAATACCGCTGCCACGCAGCCTTGCTGCCGCGCGGCACAGCAGGCAGTTATCTGCTTGTGGCCGCTTTACAGGATATGGGCTTTGTACACCGTCATGCGGTCCAGACAGTTGTGCAGTATGGTGCGATCTGGTTCACTGGCACACTGCTGCTGGCGATCATCAGCTGGCGGCTGACCGGCAAAGCGCTGGCTCCGACGGCATTGGCCATGCGGCGGCAGAAGGAGTTCATCGCCGCAGCCGGGCACGAACTGCGCAGCCCGCTGGCCGTAGTAAAAGCAAGCCTGGACGCTGCGTGCCGCACTCCTGTGACTGAACGCGCCACCCTTTTGCGGAATGCCGAGCAGGAGACGGACCGTATGGCGCGGCTGGTGGAGGATCTGCTGGTGCTGGCCAACGGCGACTTGGATGCCTTGCCGGCCCATCTGCACCCCATCGCACCGGATAACCTCTGCCTAGAAGTATACGATGCGTTTTTCCCGTTGGCGCAGCAGCGCCAACACCCGTTAAGTCTGACCCTGCCGGAGGACAGCGTTCCTTCCATAGAGGCGGACCCGGACCGTGTAAAGCAGCTGCTGGCAATCCTGCTCAACAATGCGTTTGACCACACCCCCGCGGGCACCCCCGTGGAACTGTGCTTGACATACTGTGGGGAAAAAATCACCCTGGCCGTGCAAGACCACGGCCCCGGCATACCGGATGCCGAAAAAGCTCGGGTCTTTGACCGTTTTTACAGCGCTGATCCCAGCCGCACCGACAAGCACAATTTTGGCCTTGGTCTAAGCGTAGCCAAGGAACTAGCCCGGCTGCATCATGCAGACTTGACCGTGACCGACACCCCTGGCGGCGGGGCAAAATTTGCGGTGACTTTTGCGGCAAGGATATCTTAATGCTTGATTGACATCCATAACCGAAAGATGCATCAGCGAACCCTGCTGATGACTATGTACAATACATTAGACGGTGAGCAAACTCTCTAATGAAATCCATCATAGGTGGATTGTCGCCTTGAATTGTGAATGTCGTGTAAACAATTAGCACTTACTGTTGACCGACTGCTAATCTGTGGCGTATACTAGACTTACAGATTTATTCTGTACCAGCACCTTTACAACTGAATACACAGCATAACAGGTACTTTACTTTCCCGGTGGGGCGCACAGCAAGGTCAAGGCAGACCCTAACCCACGGCTGGGAGAGAACATAATGATACTCCAGATGCCCCACAGCTTCAGATGGGGTGACCGCGCAGGGGTTGTGATCAGTAAGATCCCTGCAGAGTCAGTGTACGGTCGTCGTCAGCGGCTTGCCTGTTATGTTCCCATGTCTGGGGGCGAGCGGCAAATTAGACATTTTTTCTCAGCATTTATTTTGATGTACACGGTTTCTTTTATTTATTTTTATTATTTACATAACCGTGTAACTAACGCTAACATGCGTATTATTTGATTTTTAATGAATTCACATCAAAATTTGCGGGGAAAGTGTACCCTCACGCCCGGATAGAACAGAGAAAATATAGAAAGAGCCCGGAGGGCCTTACCAAATCGGTAAGGCCCTCCGGGCTCTTTTTTCTCCCCGGAAAGTGTATTCAAGAGGGTTACATGAAACAACAATACAAATTAAGAAAGAGGGTGTATGTATATGACAAAATCAAATCCAGAAGATTGTGCAAAATATATACGCGGGCCGCCGGAGTGAATCCGTTCTGATTCACTTTTTGAGGGAAGAACTGAAAAGTGAATCATATCTGATTCACTCTCGCACCTCGCCCAAATGCGGCCCACGTGGAGGAGAATCCCCGCATCGCACACGGATCGCGAGGTCACCTACAAAACCGCCGTTTGGCACGTTTGTGGGGCTGTGGGGCGGCATAGCCGTACAGCTTACTACAAGAGAGTAAAACTTACTACACACAAAATCACGATAATATGAGATAATGTATATATCTTGAAATTGAAAGGATGATGCAAATGACTTTTACAAAACTTCCGAAAGCAATCTCCGCAGAAGAACTCCTCTCCACGCCGCTGCCGCCTGTTAAATGGATTATTCCCGGTCTGCTCCCGGCAGGACTGGCACTGTTTGCTGGCCCCAGTAAAGCTGGCAAAAGTTGGCTGGCCTTGTGGCTGTGTTTACAGATTGCGCAGGGAAATCCCGTTTGGAATCGAGAAATAGAGCCACGCACCGTGATTTATTTCTCGTTGGAAGATACATTCAACCGCTTGCAAAACCGCATCTTTCAGCTTATCGACGGTGGAGACGCCCCGGAACGACTGATTCTCCAAACAGAATGTCCGAGTATCGGGCAGGGCTTAGAAGAACAAATCGATTCTCTTATCTATACATACTCTGACGTAGGCATGATTGTCATCGATACACTTCAAAAAGTGCGTGTGAGCGATGGAAACGGAGGAATGTATGCAAATGACTATAAGGAGGCCGGTGCATTGAAGAAGCTCGCTGACAAGTATGGTATCTGCATTTTGTTAATTCATCACTTGCGCAAGCAGAGTGCGGCTGACCCGTTTGACCAGATTTCCGGCTCCACTGGTCTTATGGGCGTAGCCGATACAAGCTGGGTCATGCAGAGAAAACGCATGAGCCAGACCGCTGACATTCTGCTCACCGGGCGCGATATGGACGACAGAACGCTGCATTTGCGCGAAGAAAGCTGTGTTTGGACTTTAGAAGATGAGGAAACCGCAGAAGAACGGGAAATCAAGGCTGTGCCGGATTACCTGTGGAAAGCGGCAGAGTATATCGAAAGTGTCGGAAACTGGCAGGGAACGGCATCGGAATTGCTTGCAGAAGTGCATATCGAGGGAGTACAGCCGAATCAATTTACCTATAACATGGCCAAGTATTTCGATAAAGTGTTCGAGCCGAAAGGTATTCGCTATAAAACCCATCGAAAGAACAAGGTTCGTCTTTTGAGCTTCTATGGTGACGATGGTGACGGTGGTGACGATGATATTGACATAACTCAATTATCGGGGTGGGGTATCCCAGAAAGACCGTCACCATCGTCACCATCGTCACTCGGAGCGCTTGAGGGAAGCAAGCATGGGCGAAGTGTTGCCACAGGGCAACCCGCCGAAAAGCCTACGGGGACAGCCCCGAACCCCTGTGAGGCTGCTGGCGCATGAGAAGGCGCAGCGTTGGAATCAATGTCCGGGTCACCGTCACCGAAAAGAAAAAGGTGACGATGTTGGCTAAAAAGTGTGGCTTGTCACTCTCGGAATACTTGCGCCAGCGGGCGCTGGGATATGAGCCGGGCGGGCATCTGCCCAAGGAGGTATTTGATATATTGGATAAACTGGATGAAATTGCAGAGAACTGTTCTGCACGGGAAGGGGCAGCCATCAATGCCCAGACCGACCGTATGAGGGATTTGCTCATTGGCGGTAACTAAGATTTGGGCAATCAAGGACAGCCTGCAACGCGTCCTTGACTACGCGGCCAACCCGGACAAGACCGAATACGATGCCCTTGCCCAGACGCTGCACTATGCGGAGAACGATGCCAAGACCAGGCTGAACGAGAGCGCCCAGCTCGTCACCGGCATCCATTGCAGAGTAAATCATGCGTGGGAGGATATGCGGACCGTACAGGAACGTTTTGGTAAAACAGACGGCGTGGTGGCGCTCCACGCCTACCAGAGCTTCCGCGAAGGGGAGGTTACTCCGGAGCAGTGCCATGAGATCGGCGTGGCGCTGGCTCGCAAGGTCTGGGGCAGGCGCTTTCAGGTGCTGGTCGCTACCCACATGAATACGGATAACCTGCACAACCACTTCGTTATCAATTCTGTATCGTATGTAGACGGCAAGAAATACGAGCAGCGCCGCAGCCAGTATGCCGAGTTCCGGGCAGCATCCGACAAGCTGTGCCGGGAGTACGGCTTGTCGGTGGTGGAGCAGCCCAAGGCAAGGGAACCGGCGCGGTACGCCCGGATGCGGGAAGCCATCGACCAAGCCTGTGAGGATGCCAGCACCGCCGAGGATTTCCACAGGGCGCTGTATCGGCAAGGGTATATTTTCAGCAGTGACCCGAACCGAAAGTACGCAACCATCCGGGCGCGGGACGGCGGCCGGGCGGTGCGGCTTTATAGACTGGGAGAAGAATACAATCTTGCAGCCATCGATGACCGACTGCGCGGAAATTACCTGTTGTATGGGGCAGGGTTGTATGAACGGAAACACCCGCCCCGGCAGTATACGCCGAAACGGTATCGCCCCAAGGATGGCTGTGCGGGAAAAGGTGTTCTCCAGATTTTCTTCGAGGTATTCTTCGGGGAATCTCAGATGCACCGCTTATATCTGTACTACTGTTATCAGCTGGGTATCCTGCCCAAGAAGCAGCAGCCACGCATCAACCGCCCGGAGTTGGAGCGCATCTGGAAAGACACCGAGAAAATCCTTGAAGAACACGCCTTTGTTCACGACCACAAGTTCCCATCTTTACAGGCAATCGTGGACTACCGCAAGGGCTTGTCCCGGCAGATGGAAACCCTTGCCGCGCAGCGGGCGGAAATCGTCAAGCAGATGCGCCGAAAGGATGCTCCGCCGGAGTTGGCTGACCAACGCATGGCGTTGACCTGCAAGATTGCGGAACTCCGCAAAGAGGATAAAATCGCAGAGGGAGCCATCAAGCGCATCCAAAGAACACGCGAATCCAACCGCATAGACCAAGAAAACCGAAGTCAACACACAAACAATAGAGATCGCCGCCGAAACCGTTCTCGGCAGCGCTGACAAGGAGGTACAATGGCTTACATCAAGAAAAAGTCCGAACGAAAATTCAAAATCACCGTCTGCAACGGCTATAAGGTCAATGGTCAGAAGCGAATGAAAGCGCAGACTATCACCGTGCCGTCATCTGTACCTAAGCGTGGTATCCAGCAATATGTCATGGCAGAGGCTGAGCGCATTGAGAAAAAGTTCAAGTATGGCGTAGAAGAAAGTGACCAGACCCACTTTGAACAGTACGCCGAAAATTGGCTCAAACGGCAGAAACCGTTCTTTAAGGCTACGACATACGCCGGGTACAAACGAAATCTGGGTATTGTTTACCCGCTGATTGGCGGCATCCCGCTTGCAAAGCTGCTTCCCATGACCCTAGAGGAAATGTGCGAGGAACTGCGCAAGCGCCCCGGACGTGGTGGAAATTGCATCAAGGAAACAACGGTACAAAAGTACCTCGAAACAGTTTCCTCGGTACTGGAGGATGCCAAGAAAAATGACATCATTCCATTCAATCCGGCGCACCGTGTCCGCAAGAAACATTTTGAGAATGAAGTGCAGCATATTCCGCAGAAGTATGAAATGAGAAAACTGATGCGGGCGATTCAGAACGAACCGATTCTGTATCGCGCCTATTATACCTTGGCCATCACAACTGGTCTGCGGCGCGGTGAACTGTGCGCCCTGCAATGGCGGGACATAACCGGTGCTTGTGAAATGACCGTCCGCCGTTCCCGCAGCTGCGCATCCGGGCAGATTGTTGAAAGCGACACCAAAAGCCATCGGGAACGGATTGTAACCATTCCGTTGGGGCTATGGGAACTTCTGATGGCGCTGCGACAGCAGCAGATGCTGCATAGCGGCGTTCCGGACAGAGAGCAACCGATTTTTACTGACCCCGACGGTCATGTGCCGCACCCGGACACTTTTACCCGACATTTGCGCAAGCTGTATAAAAAGTGTGGGCTATCGGAAGATTACCACCTGCACACCCTGCGGCATTTCTACGCAACCTATCTGCTGCAGGAAGGCACCAGCAAACAGGTGGCGGCATCCCTGCTCGGTCATGCAGATACGGCATTCTTGGAGCGCACCTACTGCCACCCACAGGACGCGGTGAAACTTCAGGCGGCAAACCTGATGCAAGATTTGTTGAACAGCCAAAATCCGTGTTATGTTGCATTTATGAAAAATAAGAATAGAAAAGCCAAGAAAGCAGGGTAAATAAGCAGCGGCACCGTCAGAGATGGCGGTGCCGTTTTTGTCAGTAATAGGTAGAATTTTGGGCAAAAGATTGTTGGGTGTGGTGATAGCTTTCTGTCGCAGTTGTCGGTATGCTTTGTAGTACCGCAGGTCAAAAATAATACTAAGGAGCGTGCAAAACATGGCATCTATCAGAAAGCGCGGCAGCAACAGCTATTTGATTGTGGTATCCCGTGGATACGACTACGAGGGCAACCGGCTGAAATCTGTGCAGAAAACCGTCAAGCCGCCCAAGGAGTATACGCCAAAGCAAGCGGAAAAGTGGGTAAAGGAGCAGGCGATTCTGTTTGAGCGTGAGGTTCAGCATACCCCCGAACCCATCAACCGCAGCATTGCGCTGGCAAAGTACATCGAACACTGGGTGGCTGATGTAGGACCGAAGAAGCTGGCGGATTCTACATACCAACGAGATTTGCAGGACATTCGACGCATCCTGCCGACGTTGGGCAACTATAAGCTGACGGATTTGCGTAAAGAGGTCATCCGAGATTTTTATGAGGAAATGCGGCACAGCCCGCGCTTGGACGGCAGAGGGAATCTATCCGAGAAGTCAGTCGAAGGCTTACACAACACGTTGTGTGGCGTCCTGTCAGCCGCTGTGGACGAGGGATACCTTACACACAATCCGGCGTGGAGATGTTACAAACCGAAAGGTCAGAAGAAGGAACGCCCTGTAGCTGACGAAGAAACCGTTAAGAAGTTGATTGCCGCTTTTGAGGGACAAAGCCTGAAATACGAAACCTATTTCAAGCTGGTACTGGCAACAGGTTTGCGGCGTGGCGAGGCTTGCGGGCTGAAATGGAGCGACATTAACTGGAAAAAACGGACGATTCATATTCAGCGCGGGGTGGTCAAACTCAGTCACCAAGAATCAATTACAAAAGACCCTAAGACGACCAGCGGTGACAGAATGGTATATCTGAGCAAGGAAATGTGCCAGTTGCTTAAAGCGTGGCGGAAAGAGTGTGAGTGGGATAGGCAGCAGACCGCGAACGAAACCGTGGACGAGGATGACTACCTGTTCCGCCAGCCTAATGGAAAGCCGATGAATCCCTGCACATTTACCTATCGCTTTAAGCTGATATTGAAAGCCAACAGCTTGCCGCTGGATTTGAATGTGCATAGCTTACGGCATACGAACGCCAGCCTGCTGATTGCACAGGGCGTGGATGTGCGCACGGTGGCTAGTCTATTGGGCCATGCACAAGCGAGTACAACGCTGGATATTTATGCCCACGCATTTGACAAGAACAAACGCGAGGCGCAGGAAAAGCTAGGAAAGGTGATTGGATTATGAGAAAAATCAAGCTGACCCGTGCCAATAAAATTATTTTGCTGAAAGCGCTGGGCGATTACTATTATCGGCAGAGAGCCATGAGCACAGATTGGCGTGAAACTGGATATTTGATACTCAAAGTGGATTCTCTCCCAGTGGGTAAAAAAGCAGTTTTCACCGGTGAGGAAGTCCGCCTTGCAAGAAACGCTGTAAATCAGCTGCGAAACAAGAAAATTAAGCAGGGGCAGTACACAGACGCCACTGATGATATGTTGCTAAAATTATTCTAAAAAATCAAAAATGTGCAAAAACAAAAAGAAAAATCTGAACCCGAATTGTTTTAGAAACTCAATAGTTCTAAACCATAGTCTGTAATCGCCTTCACTACATTCTGCTGCTCGTTTATGCATTGACATTATTCGCTTTGCGGTATATAATTAGAAAAAGTTGTCGTTTCATGTCTAAAGTGGAAACACAACAAATTTTGTGCGGAGGAATCATCTGTGGAATATATGTCAATTGCTGATGCCTCAACTAAATGGGGAATTTCAAAGAGGCGCATTCAGGTTCTCTGTGCCCAAAACCGAATCGAAGGAGTAACACACTTTGGAAAGTCTTGGGCAATTCCGGCTGGCGCACAGAAACCCAATGATGCAAGGGTTAAAACTGGGAAATACATTAAAACACATATTTCGGAGGACGGGCAATGATTACCCCTACACAAAAGTGGAGAAAGTACCGAACAGAACGCGGTATTTGTATAAATGAAGATTGCGAAAAAGTGATTCAAAAGTACCTTGCGCCTAATTTTGAAGGCAAAATCCAACTAATACTTACATCCCCTCCCTTTCCATTAAAACGTGCAAAAAAATACGGAAATAAAGTAGGGAAAGAATATTTGGATTGGCTTTGCAACATTGGGAATCAATTAGCACCACTACTTTCACAAGATGGCTCAATTGTTATTGAAATTGGAAATGCGTGGAATCCCGGTGAACCAACTTATTCGACGCTCCCTTTAGAAACATTACTTGCGTTTAAAAATCAATGTGGTTTGTATTTATGTCAAGAATTTATATATTATAATCCTGCTCGATTACCAGGGCCAATTGAGTGGGTGAATAAACAGCGAGTCCGCGTAAAGGACTCGTTCACGCAAATCTGGTGGATGTCCAAAACGCCACATCCCTATGCTAACAATAGAAATGTTGCTGAGCCATATAGTCGACAGATGAAAAAACTATTGTCCAGCGGAAAATACAATTCAGGAACACGTCCATCAGAACACACTATTAGCCAAACTGCATTTTCAATTGATAATGGGGGTGCGATCCCATCTAACGTTATTATTGCAGCAAACACAACCTCAAATGATATTTATATTACCAAATGTAAAGAGCATAAATTGCCGATTCATCCAGCAAGAATGGCACCCGCTATACCAGAATTTTTTATTAATTTTCTGACTCGACCGGGAGACATTGTCCTTGATTGTTTTGCGGGAAGCAATACAACAGGAGCAACCGCAGAAAAGTTGGGGAGAGAGTGGATTTCAATCGAGCTAGATCGGGACTATTACGAAGGATCAAAATATAGATTTGGGAGAAAATAATATGGAACACATCGATTTCCCTGGAGATTTCCCATCGTTTGAAACAATGATGTCTGTGTTGAAGAAAGTTTTTGAAAAATCTTGGAAAGTAGATTTGGATATTGAAGATATTAATTTGTGGTTGGGCAACTTTACTGGAACCTTTTTTGATACAGAAGATGAAAGGCGTCTAGCCTTATGGATGCTATGTAACTTTACATATTACAACGATGCGGAAATAAACCATTTGTGTTCTGTCTTGTTCAAAAAATTTATTCATACTCTAATGACAGATTACGGATTGAAATCTTCTGAAGAAGTTGAGGCTCGTATAAATACATTGAAATTCACTTCCATTGGGCGTCCAAGTGAAAGCGGAGGCCTCATTCTATACCATTTTCGTCAGGAGGCCCGACTTAGCACAGACTGCTTCATATTCCCGACATCTATCGCTGCAACGGAATCTGACATTATTGTTTGCATAGATGATGTTATGATGAGCGGAGGAACTGCACAACGATTCTTTTACAAAAATCGGGAGGATTTTGCAGAGAAAAAAATTTACTACTTGGCGCTTCTATCGAGTAATAAAGCACTTTCTAAACTCCAAGAGCTCAATATCAAGGTCATTCCTTGTGCTGTGCTAGATGAGCGGAATCGAGCTTTTTCTGAAGAATCATTATGCTTCTTCAAATACCCTGCACTAAAAGAAACTGCAAAAATAATGGTTGAAGGTTATGGAAAGATAATTGAGCCTAAAAAGGCTTTGGGCCATATGGATGGACAGTACTGCTTTGGATTCTCTTATAATATTCCAAATAATAGCCTGCCGATTTTCTGGTCTTCTTCTAATGGATGGAATCCTATCTTTTGCCGAAAGGAGAAATATCAAAATGCCAAACAAGCTAAACGAGAATACGGATTCTTTATTTAAAAATCCTTTCGATGATTATAACGCTAATGTTCTAGACCCCGAATTAATCATGCAGTATTGGTTTACACCTTTTTCCACCGGAGCATTGAAGGATTTTGATGAAAAACGTTTTTTTACTCAAAAGATGCCTATAATTTTGCAAGGTTCGCGTGGATCAGGTAAAACTACAATTTTAAAATACTTTTCATTCCCTGTACAATGTGAGCGTGCGCTCCAAAATCGTATAACTATTAGACAACAATTACTTAAAGATGAAGGAGTAGGGTTTTATTTTCGGTGTGATGATTCTTTTCTGAAAGAGTTTAAAAGCGTATTTAGTATCGCGGTAGAATCAAAATGGACCTCTTGTTTCGAACATTATCTGGAACTTTTTTTTGTTAAAAGTTTGATTGAACTAATTTTCAAATTAGGTAAAGATTATAGCGATAATTTTCCAGATGAAATACTTAAAACTTCCAATTTGTGTGAATTAAGGGCGGACTGTAATTTTACAGATATGCACTCGTTTTCGGAATATATTGACGCTGAAATTCGCTACATAAATACGTTTAAAAATGAATCGCTTTTTACGCAAGCGAAGTTTGAACCAAAGCATGTTTGGAGTATTTACGATATTAGCAGTAAATTGATACATGCGATTGCTCAAACAGCTCCAGAATTATCAAAATTAAATTATTTGCTATTAATTGACGAATTTGAAAATCTCCCGCAAGAATTGCAAAAACAGTTTAATACTATGATTAAATTTTGCCGTCCCGACATTTCCATGCGTATTGGACGGAGAAGTGAAAACATTGTAACAAAAGAAACCATTAACGATGTTGAGTATTTACGTGAGCAACATGATTACCACTTGATTGTATTAGACCAGGAACAGGACATGCGAAGCTTGCGATCGTACTTGCTTGGTATAGCGAAAAAGCGCTTGGAAGCAATGGATTCTTCTTTGTTTCCCACCAGCATAATAGATATTTTGGGGGATAAAGAAGATTTGGATGCTGAATGTCAAAAAAATGCAAACGTCCAAAACCTACATTTGCGATATGTTTTAAATTCTAATCCAAGAATAAAAGCAGATGACGGATTACTTGATCAAATTATTTCTATTATTTCTTACCCGCAAAACAGAATTGCAGAAACATTAAATGCTTTGTGGGTTTCCAGGTGCGAACAAGATGAAAATCCGCTTGATGTTGCAAAATTTACCGTGAATGCGATGCAGGCTTTTTTCAATAAAGGTGAGCACCAATTGCTTGAAAAATATAAAAATGACTATAGCAATAAATATAGATATGCTATCACAATCTTGATATGTACAGCTTACAAAAAAGATAAGCTATATTATGGTTTTAATACTCTTTGTCATCTTTCAGAGGGCAATGCACGCACATTCATAAATTTGTGTAAAGCAATAATTAGCGACGCTTTATTCTATGAAAAAAAGCGATTTCTATCCACAATGAAAATTTCACCAGAATCACAATCCCGAGCGATAAGAAGCTATTCCCGAAGTGAATTTAATTCTGTTTGTTCAATAATTCAAAACGGCAATTCGATTAGAGAGTTTCTATTATGTTTGGGCAATGTGTTTTCTGAATTCCATAGAGATAAGCTGGTAAGATATCCGGAAACTAATCAATTTATTTATAATCCGGATGATTTATCTCCAGAGGATAGAAAAGCTCTAGAAATTGCTATAAGTTGGTCACTAATAAAAAAGAAAAAAGACACTCAACGTCTATCAGCTGGTATTTCAAAAGAGGGAGATATATATACAATAAATAAAATATTTACCCCAATTTTTAACATTTCTTACCGTACTAGAGGAGGAGTAAATGTACATTTTTCAGCGGAAGAAATTGGGGAAATGCTTAAGGGGCAATTCCAAAAGAGCAAACTTAGTACATCTACAAAAAGGAAAAGAATTAGCCCCACAAAGGATATTAAAAATATTCCTCCGGCAGATCAATTATCTTTTTTTGACTGGGGGGAAGGTAAATGAGCACTTATTATACGATTTCATCAGCTGAAGACATAGACGCACAGATTTATGATACCTTTATTTTAGCAGATGGGTCAGATGATCGAACATTAGAAATGGCTAAGATACTAAATAAAAAGGGGGCGGATATTCACACTATTGTATTGCTGAAATATCAGAATGATAAGCCAAGCGCAGACCTAGAAAAAATGTTTCCTTCTGCACAAATAATACCGGTTATAGTAAATGAATTACAAACATATTTTTTGGAGCAGCTAATAGATATTTCAGATAAACTAAGTAGTGAAAAGCTAATTGTAGATATTTCCTGCATTCACACTCCAGAAATGTTTGTGTTGCTAAAGTATCTTAAGACGGCAAATCCGAAGGAAAAACTTGATATTGCATATTCAACCCCTTTTGAGTATGATTTTCCTGAAGAACCTTTTACATCTTACTGCTCCTACTATGGGAATCTTAAAACCACCGATTTGTTAGGCTTTGGTGGCATTTCTGATGGTTTAGCACATTCTCGTATGATTATCTTCTTGGGATTCGAGGGAGTCCTTGCATCTAAAGTAACAGAAGATATACAGTATGAAGAGCTTTTATTGGTAAACAATCTTCCGTCCTTTTTTCCAAAGTATAAGGATATATGCGTAATAAATAATTATGACTTGCTTTCTACGCACAGAAGTAAGTTACTATATGTTCCTGCGAATAATCCTTTTGAAACTTTCAATTTTCTAGATAGTGTATTCGATGGGAAGTCCTCATTGTGTGTAGCGCCTTTAAGCACAAAGCCTGTTGCTCTGGGTGTTTGCCTATATGCTATGTCTCATAAAACGCTACGCATCGTTTATCCTACGTCGGAACATTACAATGATCACAGGACTAACAAAGTTTTGAATACTAATATTTATAGTATTCCGCTACAATCAATATAAAAAGGACGCCGCCACTGGATCGCTTTGATCCAATGGCGGCGCTCTCGTTTTATTTGTCAAAAGGTGAAAATCCGGCGTTTTTCCTATGCAGAAACCTCTTGCCGCCCCACATAGAAAATCATACTGCCCCTACACAGAAAAGCCGCCACAGGCGGTTTCTTCGCCTATTTTGAACCCTAATTCCTGCGTTTTTTGGAACGGCGGGAAAGATAGTACGGGCAGGACACTACTACTGTCCGGAAACTCTGCTTGCAGGGATGGACACAGCCCTTGCATAGCTTGTTATACTGGCGTCTGCCGTTCTCGCCCAGGAAGAACGACCAATCCAGACGCCATTTCTTGCTCCGGCTCATAAGTCGCCCAGCTCCGGGGGCTTCTTCTGTGGAGCGGGCTTGTCCGGTGCTTTCCGCGACCCACACTCCCGCTTTGCGTCCTCCAGCCGCTCCCGGATGGAAGGCTTTTTCTTCGGCGTGGTCCTGCACGCCTCGGCCTGGGCTTTCTCCAATTCCTCCCCACGGCGGCCGTTGTTGATAATCCCGTCGATCATCCCATAGTCGTCCTCCAGGGTCATTTCCGCCGTGTTCAGCGGGTTTTCCGGCTCCACGGGAACGGACACGATCTGCCCGTTGATGCTGGCGAACAGCTCCGGCCGCTTGAATTGCTCGGTGTACTTCTGGATCATGTCCGGGGGGGAGGGACGCGAAACTCTCCGGCCCCAGGCCCACCACCAGGAAGGTGCCCGCCACAATGTCATAAATCTCCCCATGCTCGTCCCGGAGGGAACGGTTCAGGTCCAGGCCGATGAGCTTGCCTTCATCGTTCAGCACCAGCCCCACCAGATCGTCAAAGGGATAGGAGGCGGCAATATCGCCGCCCACCTCCGCTTGCAGCGCATGAAGGCCGGGGGCGATCTCCTTCACATAGGGCTCCTTCATGGGCTCCACCACCAGAACAGTCAGCTTCTCCGGCGGGGTATGTTCGGGGGCGGCTCCGCTGGGGATGGCAAAGGCGCGGCTGCCGTTGGCCATGATGAGATACTTCCCATCCTCGGACTCATGATGAAAACCGTATCCGGCCGCCTCCATCTGTTCCTGGCTCATATCCGTCACATGGAAGGTGCCCCTGGGGGTCCGCACCGTCTCGCCGGTCTCTCGGTCATCCGGGGTGGGCGCCGCTTGCTGCCCGTACAACTCCGCTTCATACTC